>Ga0209358_10000367_pt1 | contig 39898 bp, 61 predicted proteins | sample LauGreFa1BDMLBSN_2_FD_187574 | JGI IMG/M metagenome (GOLD analysis project Ga0209358, IMG submission 187574) | Freshwater lake microbial communities from Lake Michigan, USA - Fa13.BD.MLB.SN (SPAdes) (version 2) | ecosystem: Environmental > Aquatic > Freshwater > Lake | place: Lake Michigan, USA... | reverse complement strand
CACCAAGGCACAGGAAGCCTCCATCAGCAGCGGTTACACCCCGCCGGAAACGGCTTCGGCATGGATGCACGGTCTTTTTACCATTGTTGAGGCACTGACCCGCATTATCCGTCCCGCGCTGGTCATTTGGGCGGCCTTCTACATCTTCAACCTGCCGGCGTCGGTGGCGGGTCCGTTGCAGCCTGAAATCGTGGCGGTTGCGTTTGCCTGCATCTATTTTTGGCTTGGCGTCCGCCATCAGGGCAAGAAGTAAGCCATGCCCGTTCTTTGCACGTTCGCAGCGGCTTCAGCCCGTGGGTTCAGCTCCTCGTCAGGGGCGGCTAGCCAGTTCATTATCGCTACCGGAGGCACTACGAGCACGTCCGGCAACTACAAGACCCATGAGTTTACGACCTCGGGCACGTTTACGATAACGAACGCCCCTTCCGGCGCTACCGCTCAGGTTATGGTGGTGGGTGGTGGTGGCGCCGGCTCGTATGCGGGCGGTGGCGGTGGTGGCTACGTCTATTCCTCTGCCCTTTCCGTCGCAAAAGGCTCGTTTTCTGTCACGGTGGGTGCCGGCGGATCAAGTCCCGGTCAAAACGGCTCCAATTCGGTTTTCTCGACGCTTGTGGCCCTTGGTGGCGGAGCTGAGAACGCAGCGGGTGGTTGCGGCGGCGGCGGACGAGATACGGTCGGGGCTACTGGGCTTCAGCCGACGAGCGCAAGCGGCGGCTACGGGTTTGCGGGCGGAAACTGGCTTTCTGCCGGTAACGACGGTGGTGGCGGCGGTGCGGGGGCGGCTGGCAGCGGAGGCACGGGTGGGGCAGGGCGTGCGGCTGACATTGGAACGGGCACCTTTGCTGTGGGTGGCAACGGCATTTCAGGCGGAACCGGCGCTGGCACGGCTGGAACTGCAAACACGGGCAATGGCGGTGCCGGCGGGACTTCTGGCTATGGCGGAGCCGGAGGCAGTGGCATTGTTAGAATCCGCTACGTTTATCAGTAACCATGAGCCTTAAAACGCGCATTGAGGACGTTTTAACCGGGTGTTTCCCGGCGTTCGCAACCATCACCCTGTCGGAAGTTCACCAGCTTGCGGGCATTGCCGGCGCGCTCATCGGTGCCGCCTACGTCATTTGGAAGTGGCGGATGGATTCCAAAATCGTGAAGAAGTTCGGTAAGTTCAAGGACTGATGCCTTCTACCAATCCAGTTGGTCCGCTTGATAGCTCCGTTGTAACGACCGGGGACAACGGTTTCTATCGCGTAAACAACCGACTTCGCGGGGATCAGCTCAAGCCGGGCGAAGTGAGCGAGTCGGTAAATGGCCGAATGGACATAGACGGCTCTTGGCAGACCAGAAAGGGAATCAGCGCCAAGGGTGGAACGCTTACGGCCAACACGCTTGCAATTCGCCTGACATCTCCGGCGACATGGCGCCTTGTTGGCGATAGGGCCGTTGGCGTCACCGGTTTTTACTTCCACGATGGCGTCGATGCTTTTGCGGATGTAACCTTTACGCTTGATGCCGACCTTGACATTGAAGCGTCGCAGTCAGTAACGCTTAGTGGATTCACTCAGACTGGCGCATCTGCGGGAACTTATCCTTGGGACATAAACGGGGCTTACACCGCCCACTCGGGAACAACTTCGGGCTCTTTGGTCATATCAACGACAATGCCGGGCTCGGCGTCGGGTGCTCCGGCCGAAACCGAATTTCAGTGGGAGGGCGGGACGATTACCGTGTCCTATCCGGTTTCGATTGATAGCGCCACTCGTTCCACCACGACCGTTACCGTAAACACGCTTACACCGCATTGCCTTACCAGCAACACGCTTGCCTGCATTTCCGGCCTTACTGGAAGCGTGGACCCCAACGGCAACCGCGTTGTAACCGTAACCGACATTGACACGTTTACGTTTCAAATCGCAGGTGCGAGCGGAAGCGAAACCTACGGAGGGACCGGGACGGTTCAGGGTGCGAAGCTAAGTGGGACTCAGACAAACGGAGTCTATGGCTACTGCCGCTTCTCGGACCCCTCGGACGAGAACAAAGAATACATCATCAGGGCTACAAACTTTAACGCCATAGCGTTCAGCATTTTGGACGGCACATCAACTACGATTGAATACCCTTCTGGCGTAACAATTACGTCCGACGTTGAGCTTCTTCAGTGCTTTGACCGTGTGATTATGTTCATCGGCGGTAGCACGGCGCTTGAGTGGGGTGGCGATCTTTCCGGTTCGCCCGCTTTTACTCGCGTAGCCAACGGCGCATACACCCAGCCGACCTACTACAACTCCTCAAGCAACACGGTTATTGCCGACGGTGTTGTCACTGTCACCGAAGCTGCGCATGGCCTTTCGGTTGGCGACAAGATTTACGTGGTTGAGAACGGCTCGTCTACGCTTACGGAGAACGATGGTGGTTACACGATTGCCACGGTGCCAACGTCGGGCACGTTTACGTTCTACGCGCAGGTTGCCGACATGAGCAGCCATGCCGTTGTCTACTCCAAGAAGGTCAGCGTAGGCACGGGCTACACTCACATGCCCGCTCCCGCTTGGGGCACCTACCATCAACGTCGCTTGTGGGTGCCGTATGCCTACACGATGGCCGGCAGCTCGGGCGCGTCACCAACCATCACGGCACGCAACGTCTCGGACGAAATCATCGCCTCCGACATTCTCGATAGCGACACCTATGATCGGCTTCAAAATCAATTCCGTATCACCGCTGGAACTGCGGACTACGTTGTGGCTCTTGAGCCTTTCGCTGAGGACAACCTTTTGGCGTTCAATCGGAACTCGATTCACCTTCTGTCTGGCGTCAGCGGGTCGATTGCTGATGTCACTGTAAGGCTCATTACGTCTGAGGTTGGTTGCGTTGCCCGCAAGTCCATCGTTCAGGTCGGTAACCAAGTGCTGTTCCTTTCGGACAACGGCGTCTACTCGGCCAACTTCGGCGACCTTTACAACCTTCGCGGTGCCGGTGTTCCGCTTTCGGAGCCCATACAGGCCACCATCAACAGGATCAACCGCGACTACGCTTACAAGGCCGTTGGCGCCTACTACAACAACCGCTATTACCTTGCGGTTTGTTTGGATGCAAACACGTCCAACAGCACTATCCTAGTCTACAACTTCCTAAACCAAGGCTGGGAAAGCATTGATACAATCAGTGAGGTTGGCTGGGACATTCTTGGGTTCGTTACAGCATCCAGCGGAGGTCTCAACAATTTGTATGCAGTGAGTGCCAGCGGGGCCATACATCAAATTGACGCCAGAGAAGATGCAGTTGATTTGCTTTCTATTTTCGCGGGAGTAAGTGCGGTTTCCTACCCGATTTCCTCGTCGGTAACCAGTCGTCTTTACACGATGGGGACGATTGACCGTAAAAAGTTCTCATCCTTTGAGATTCACACGGAGTCCTCTTCGTCGGAAAGCTCAAACGCTACCATAGGCATTAACGTAGAAAACCCGGATTACTCATCCGACCTTACTACGATCAGTGATTTGATGTCCGGCAATCTCAGCGCATCCGAGGACGCAAGCTTGCGTGGTAGAATAGGAAACAAGCGCGGTTACGGTGCCCAAATTGTTTTTACGCCTACCAATGGGCGGCCCAAATTGCGTGCAGTAAAACTAAACGCAACCGTAACAAATCCTTCGGTAGTTTCGGCATCATAACATGGCAATCCTAGTAACAGGCAACACTTTTGCCATCGGCGACGAGCCTACGCCTACAACCCTGAACAATCAGGTGAATTTGGCTACGTTTGCGTCGGGTGCGGTTGACGACAGCACAACGCAGCTTTCAGGCGGCGCCATCATCGTAAAGGATGCTGGGATTACGCCCGCCAAGCTATCTTCCGGTGGTCCCTCATGGTCAAGCGGAACAACGACTACTACTAACCTGACCGCCTCGTCTACCGTGACTGGGGCCATCGGAAACTTTCAAGCGATCAACGCCACCTCAACCGTCTCTCTTTTTGAGGTGGTTGAAAACCTATCGGTAGACGCAAGCGCCCTGACCGGCAGCGTCACATTCAACGCCTTAACGTCGGCAATCCGGCTTTACACGTCAAATGCGGCGGCTAATTGGACACTGAACGTGCGCGGCGATGGAAGCACGACGCTAAACGCAGTCCTTGGCGTAAACGACAGCATTACCATTGTCCTTCTGGCTACGCAAGGAAGCACGGCCTACTACCAGACTGAGCTCTGGGTGGATGGATCGGCGCAGACGGTTAAGTGGACCGGCGGCACGGCTCCGTCCGCCGGTAACGCATCGTCCATCGATGCCTACACCTTCACCATCATCAAAACCGCTTCCGCTACCTACACCGTGCTTGGCAGCCAAACTCGCTACGCCTGATGACGCAAAAAGAGGCACTTACGCGGATTTATGACATTGTTGGAGAAATCTGCGGAGACGACTGGCAGGCGAAGCGTTGGCTTTGTCAATTGATGACGGTTGCCCAAGTTTGGGACAACTTCGTCGATAGCGGAGACAAACCACATGCCGGTCAGGTTGACGAGGTGTTTACTGCGCTTTTGCTTGAGTGGCCGAATAACAGCTTCTTTAGGGCAAACATTGCCACACTTTTGCCGGCAATGGCAAACGCCGTGTCGGCATGGAAGTTTTCTGATGCTGAAAAGCGGGCGAGGCAGCGTGCCTACGACGTGGGCTCTGAATTGATAGGCGCGGTGGCCTTCTTGAAGGGCGGTCACTCCCTGCATTCTCGCTACATGCCAGAGGTTCGGGCGCTGTGCCTTGCGCTTATGGATGCTAACGATAAGGAATAATGAACAGTCCTAAAGTCAATTTGCCGGCTACTCCGGCTGCCCCCAATGCGGTTGACGCTGGGGGTGCTATTTCCAGCTACATGCAGGGTATCGCCAACCCTGCGCTCCAAAACCTGATTATCGGTGCGGAAGGCACGTATTCCCCGCAGTATCAGGCCAACCAGCAGCGGAACATCCAGAACGCCCTGCTTGGCATTGCTCCTGGCACGGAGGGCGGCTTTTACGGCACGCTGGACCTTCAGGACATGGCGGCGCGGCGCTCGGCTGCGCTCAACCAGTCGCTCCAAACCCAGCAGAATCAGTTCAACATTGATACGCTCGGGACGCAGGGCGGAGCGGCGTTTCAGGCGTTTGCGGGGGCCAACCCCATGCTGGCGCAGGCGCTCGGGCAGGCGCAGGGGCTTGGCGGTCGGCAGTTCAGCGGCTACCTGAACGCGGCGGGTGATGCGGCGATGGCGGCTCCGCAGTTTTCCAACATCCAGCCTAACCAAGTTCAGGCGCAGGGTGGCAGCGGCTACATGCAGGTGGGAGCCAATCAGGTTCAGTCGGGCGGCACGCTTACGCCCGAGCGGATTGCGGCCCAGCAAATCGCTGCGCAGCAGGTTGCGGCCGGTCAGGTTGGTGCGGGGGATTTGGGCAGCCAGCTTTATCAGCAGGCCATCCAGAATCAGGCTATGAGCCCGCTTTCGCAGGCGTTGCAGGGGCAGGGCTTGCGGATGGCGCAGGCGCCCGGACAGCTTACGCCCGATGAGCTTCGGGCGGCTACGCAGGGCAGCCGCGAACAGTTTGCGCAGGCCGGTCGCCTCGGCGATAATGCGTCGCTCTTTGGCGAAGCCTCCGCCAGAATCGGGGCCTCCCGCGAACGCCAGATGCAGGACTTGGCAGGTGCGCAGGGCATCAACCAGCAGCTTCTCGGGGCGCAACAGGCCGGTCAGCAACTTGCCACGCAGGTTCTCCAGACGGACATTCAGCGTCAGCAAGGCAACGTGGGCACGGCTTTGCAGGCTGCGCTTGCCAACCAGGGGGCGGGCTTGCAAGCTGGTCAGGCCAACCAACAGTCGGCTTTGCAGGCGGCTTTGGCCAACCAGCAAACCGGCTTCAACGCGCAGCAATTCAACATCACCAATGCGCAAGAAGTTCAAGGGCTCAACCAGCAAGCGAACCTCCAAGCCTCCCTTGCGAACCAAGGTGCTTTTGCTCAGAACTACCAGTTCGGGGCGGGGCAAAACATGCAGGCACAGCTTGCCAACCAGCAGGCGGGCCTGAACGCCAACCAGTTCAATACGCAGTTCAACGCCAACCAAGCACAGCAGCGGTTTGGCAACCTACTTGGCGTAACCGGACAGGAACAGGCCATGCTCGGGGCCGACCGGAGCTATGCGCTTGGCCTTGGCGGCTTGCAACAGGGCGCTACGGGGCAGGCTTTGGGCTATCTCAATCAGCCGGCTTCGGCTATGGCCTACGGTTCGCAGTTCTTGGGTAATGCCCAGCAAGCGGCTACGGGTATTGGTCCGCAGCTCTTCGATCCCAACGCCGGCATCAACCTTGCCCTCCAGAACAACGCCAACCTCGCCAACTACAATGCCTCCATCTACGGAGCGCAGGCCGGTGCGGCGGGTGCGCAGGCGCAGGCCCGTGGGCAGTTCTATGGCGGCATCTTCCAAGGTATCGGCTCGGCAATCGGTGGGAGGGGCTAACGTATGGCATTTCAACGCGGTTCTTCGGTAAACCCGGCGCTTGGCCGGACGGACTTCACGCCCTTCCTTCAGGGCAGCCTTGCGGGTAGCCAAATGGCGGCGCAAGGAGCTGCGGCTATGGGGCAGGGAATTGGTGCGCTGGCGCAAGGTGCGGCGCAGGGCGTGCGGTCGTATTACGACAACAAGAAGAAGAAGGAAGAGGAACAGGCTGCGGTTACGTTCCTTGAGGGCATCGCTACCAAGAATCCGGCTACGGCGCAGGCTATCGGCTTGGCTCCGGGGCAAAATGGCGAGTTTGACCCCGCCGCAATCAAAGCGGCAATCAAGGGGGCGGGTGGACCTGCGCAGGCGGTGAAACTCGGCTTGGCTGTTCAACAGCAGCAGCAGGCCGAGGAACAGCAACGCCAACAGCAGGAGCTTTTGGCTCAACAGATGCGGGCGGCGCAGCAAAAGGCGGCTACGGACGCGGCGGCTGCGCAGCGTCAGCAAATGATCGGCGCCGGAGCCAATGCTGTTGCGATGGGCGGTAACGTGCCGTCCTATTACACGAACGAAATGGCAAACGAGGCTACGCTTGCCGGTCGAGAGCGCGCGGCCAAGCTGGCTAAGTTGCAACAGGAGGCGACCCCGGCCGCTCCCAAGGCTCCCGAGGGCTTTCGCCCGACGGCTACGGGTAGTCTTGAGGTTATTCCGGGCGGTCCGGCTGACATTAAGCAGCAAGAGAAGGCGGCGGAGACTAAGGCCAAGGAGGACGAGATTAAAGCGCGTGCCTTGGCGGCCAAGTCCGACCTTGAGCAAACCCTTGCAACCATCCGCTCCGCCCTCGCCATTCAGACGCCCGGTGCAAACGTGGGTGGTCCGATTGCTGGCTTTGCCCCGCGTGTCAGCGGCATATTTGACGACAAGGTTCCTACGCTTGATAGTCGTTACAAGACGATTAAGGCGAGGCTCACCATTGACAAGCTGGCGGAGCTTAAGGCCCTTTCGGCCTCCGGCGCGTCTGGCTTCGGTTCTTTGTCCAACCAAGAGGGGCAGCTTCTTGGTTCGTCCATTGCCGAGCTGGACGTTCAGTTGCCGGAAAAGACCCAGCGGGAAAACCTCCTTGAGATTGACAGGGTTCTATCGAAAACGCTTGGTGTTGAGCCGTTGAAGACGACCACCAAGGAGCGCAACGCGCCCAAGACACTCAAGGGTCCGTCGTCTGGTTCCATGAAGATTGGTCGGTTTACGGTAGTTCCCGAGTAAAATAATGCCTCGCTACACCATTACCGATCCGCAGACCGGACGGACGCTCAAGATTGATGGCGATTCGCCTCCGAGCGAGGCGGAGATTGAACAGCTTTTTGCGCAGACGGCCCCGCAGGCTGCCCCGCAAGACGTTCAGCCGTCCGAGCCGCCTCCGGTGCCTGAAATGGTGCCTATGGCCGCTCCGCGTCCGGTTCCCAGCGTCGGCATGGGCTTGGGCGGTATGACGGTAAGGGCTCCTTCCCCCGCCCAAACCCAGCAGGCAGACGTTTCCGCCCAAAAAGAAGCCCAAATCAGGGCAGCCAACCTCCAAGCCCAGCTAGGCCTGTCCGAGCCCGTTAATTCGCAAGGAAACGGCCTAGGAATGGCGGATAGGGCCATGCTTTCCATATCCCCGTCGCCGGAGGCTACGCAGGCGGCTATGGAGCAGCGCCCGGGCGGTGGTTTTATCCCCGTTTCGGCTAAGAACGCCCTTATTCGGGTTCCAGACGGCAAGGGCGGCATGGAATGGGTGGTTCAGAACCCGCAGGGCTTTGACTTGGGCGACCTAGCCGCGTTTGCGGCCAAAATCCCCGAGATTGGGGCCGGCATTGCAGCCAACTTTGCCACGAAGCTGCCTATGGCTAACGCTGCGGCTGGCGCGGCTGCTTCCAACGCGGTTGGGGCGTTGACAGACGTTGCGTTCCTAAAGCTCAACAACCTGCCGGTGGATGCCGAGGAAATTGCCAAGCGGCGCGGCATCAACCTTGCCGTGGAGACGGGGCTTGGCTGGTTTGGCAATAAGCTGGCCCCCGTTGCCGTAAACGAGATTCAGAAGCGCGGCATCCCGTTCCTTGCTGATAGCCCGTCCAAGGCGGCGGAGAAGGCCCTGCGTAAAGAGGGCGATGCAGCCAAACGTTTCCTGCGTGGCATGGGCGTAGCGCCGGAGACGGCTGGACAGGTTGGCGAGGCTACTCGCAACGCCATTCGCGGGACCGGCGATGCTGCGGAGGCTGGCGAAATCATGGCTAAGGTGCTTACGGCTCAGGAGCGCAAGGTTGCGCTTGAGGCCGAACAGCAGGCTGAGCTTGCGGCTCGTCAGCTTAAGGACCGCGTTTCCGGCTTCATTGATCGTTCTACGACACCCAACGTCGTGCTTCCCTCTCAGGCCGGAGCGCATGTTGTGGCGTCCGCCAAGCAGGTTATTGAAAGCAGAAAGGCGGCTGCGGGTAAAATGTTTGAGGATGCCCTTGCCCAAGTTGACTCTGAACTTTCCGCGAGCGGTGTTGCGGAGGACTTTGTAAAACTTCCCAACTCAGCAAAGCTGATTCAGGAAGTTAAGTCATCCTTGCTAAAAAAGCTCTCATCGGCCGAGCCGCCTGAACCCGTTTTTTCCGGTGTTTTGGGTATTAGTGGGGAGCGTCTTATGGTCCCCGGCATAACCCCGCCGCCGGAGACGAGCAAGCTCTACGCTCCGCTTCTCTCAACGCTCAATGAGCTTGAGGGATCGGTTACGCTTGGGCAGAAGCTCAAGGCCGTAAGGGGATTCAAGTCGTATGTGGGCGAGCGTCTGAGGTCTGGTTCGGACGAGGTTTTCCCCGGAATGACCCAGCAGGCCGCAAAACGGCTTTACGGGGCACTTACCAAGGACATTGACCAAGCCATTGACAGCATCGGAGGCCAGGGCGGCGCCATGCTAAAGGCGGCTAACGCCAACTACAAGGCGTTGGTTGAATCGGTTGATGACTCACCGTTCATGTCCAAGCTGCTTACGGGCGGCTACGACAACCCTTTCAACCTGATCTCCGACCTGAGCAATCCCAAGGTTGCCGGCCCGACTGAATGGAAGCTGCTTCAGGACGCCGTTGGTCCGCAAACCTTCGCCGGCATCCGCAAGTCCGTCATCAATTCGCTATCCGATAGCGCCACCGTCCGCATCGGCGCCCGCGAGGTTCAGGACGTTTCCCGCCTCTCCGACAACCTTGCCGGCATACCCACGGAAATCAAAGACAGCTTGTTTGGCGGTTCTGCTGCGTGGAAGGCCATTGAGGAGACGGGCAAAGCCTTCAAGTTTCTGAAAGAGCGCAAGGGCATCTTCTCTTCCGCCGCCTTCCCGACCAAGGCCGAAATCGGAGAGGCTGCCCGCATTGCCCAGCTTGAGGGTTACACCAAGGGCAAAAGCGCGCTTACCCAAGCCCTGTCGCTTGCCAACAAGCGTCGGGATGTGCTGTCCGACTCTATGGTGTCGCAGCTCCTTACGGGCAACACCAAGAACGTAGTTGAGAATCCCGCCGCTTTCTTTGACAGCGTGGTTTATTCGGGCAACTACTCCCCTAAGCGCGTTCAGCAGTTGATGGGCAAGCTGGCTCCGCAAGAGCGTGAAGTGGTTGCCAATGCCGCATGGGAGCGTCTGTTTGAGGACGCGCGGCCGAAGGTGATGGATCACGTTGCGTCCAAGCTGGCGAAGGCATCCACGCAATACGAATACGATAAGATTGCCCGCTCTCTGCTTGGTTCCAGCAAAGACGCTGGCTCAAAAGAGCAACGCGAGGCTATCCGTGCCGTCCTAGGGGATCGGCGCTACCAAACCGCCGAGGCACTTGTCCGCTACCAGCACGCCCTTGCGGTGGAAATGGCTATCTCCAGCAAGAACACGCAGGACTTCCAAAAGCTCGTTTCCAAGGCTTACTTCCCCAATCTGTTCATGGCGCAGGTTGCAGCTACGGCCATGCAAAAAGCGTCCGCCATTTCCTTCATGAAGAACGCCAATCCGCAGGACGCGGTGGCGTTTGTTACGCGCTGGGAGGAAATGCGTGGTCGCAATCCGCTAAAGGCCGAGCTTTTCACCAAGGGCCTTGGCATTGCCGCTCAGACTGTTGCCCGCAACCAGCTTTGGGGCGACTACGTGGATATGATGGAAGGTCTTAACGAAGACCAGCAGCTTGCCATAAACAACTACCTTACGGGCCGGCAGTAGGCTTGGGACTACCGATTACCTTCGGGTCTTTCGCCTTAACCACAACAGAGTCAAGCATAGGATAGCCATTGCTGCCCCGTAAACCGCAGGCTCCGGCGTCGGGTGAATCTTGCCCTTTCTCTGATCGTATGGCTGCCATGCGTCTTGCGTAGTGCTTGTAGAGGTTTGCGCGGCCAACGCCCACGTATTCGGGCGTAAGCCGCCAGCGGAAGCACCCCCTGCCGTCCGGGCCGGCTCCGCGCCAGCGGTCGGCCTGTCCGGTGGCATGGAGGTAGCGTAGCTCACGGGAGGCAAGGGAGCGGAATATGCCCCCACGCTTGCGGCGCCAGTCTTCATTTGTGAACCACTCGGGGCCAAGCTCACTTGTGCTTCGTGGCTTTGACACGCTTGTAAAAGGCTTTGGTTGGCCGGTAAAACAGGGCGCGATTGCCGTTGGTTACGCGGAAGTATCCACACTCAAGGGTGCCGTCATCCAGCAGCATCTTTGCCTCCGTTCGAGCACGTTGCAGGGCGCAGTTCCATCGACTTGCCAATTGGGCCATGCTAAGCCAGCCAGCAGGCGGCTTGGAAGGCTGCTTGCACATATTGTCTACCGCTGACCACGGATCGTTGTTTTTCATGTCTTAGTAGTGCCTGAACTCTGTCGGATAGCAGAACCGCCCGTCAATGGAACGGACCTGGAAAATGGTGTAGCTGCCGTCGGCATAGGTGTCTCCAACCGCCCAGCCATGAGCCCAGCGTAGCTTGCCCGTCTTGCTACTGGCGTAGTCCATGTCGAGGCTGCAAAGGCAGCCGATTCCGCGAGCCTCCCGTTGTTCTAGCCCTGGAGTCTGGTAAACGTCAATGCTGTGGGTATGGCCGTAGACGACGTTGCCGTAGACGCGGGCATGTTGCGCTGCGGAGCTGACGCCCGTGTGGAAACCGTGAACCACGCACAGATGGCCTAGTTTCAGAACCCCAAGGCGGGCGTCGTAGTCGTAAATGCGGGCCTTGTTCTCGTAAGCCGTCTTGGCTATGTCCTTAACCATCCGCTCACCCAAATCGCGTCTAACCGCATCGGGCGACTCGCGCAGCATGTGGGGGCGAATGTCGTGGTTGCCGAGCAACAGGTGGTTGCTGGTTCCGCCTTTGAAGAACTTGCCGGCAAACTCACGGCCCGCGTCGAAGTCGTCACGCATGGATAGCGCACGCTCGTCCTCGGAAGCTCCGCGGCGGATGGCGGCAAAGTCCCAAAGATCGCCAGCAAAGACGCGGATTTGGGGCTTGAAGTCCTTGATGCAGGCAAGGACCGCTTGGGCCGCTCTCGAATCGGCGTGCTGTCCGTGAAGGTCGCTGGCGATTATGAAACGCATTGTTTCTGTTTCTTGGCTTCCTGACGAATCAGGCGTTGTTGTTCGGTGATGGCTTTATGGCACTTGGCTTTGCAAATGGCTCGATAGCCGTCGGCTTCGACGAAAAGCCGGGCAATGAATGTGTCCCAGCCCTGAAATCCGAGTGCCGGATCGACGACTGGAACAATGTGGTCCAAGTGTATTCCCTTTGGTCCGCTAACCGCCCCGCAGATTTCGCAGCGATAACGGCCGTAGCCGATGCGGGAACGTCGCATGGCAGTGTGTTTTGGACCCCAACGATGGGAGGCGCCGCGAAGCGCCGAGGTGATGAAGGATTTTTTTCGGCTGTCCGTCCATTTGCCGTCATTGTGCGGGGTAGGGGGCTTAACGCGAGGCATTGGCTCAGATAAGGCCGGCGGCTTTCAGGTTGGCCGCGCTTTCGGAAAAAACCTTCAGGCGTTCAAGCTGCTTGAAAAGCACAACCATGTCGGGTTGCTGCTCCTCAAGGTGGTTGTTGATGTCAGCGGCGAGGTAGGCGCCGATTTCAGCGATGTCTTTTTTCATAGTTTCAATCCCTTTCGTTCCTCTTCAAAAGCGGTTATTGGGCGATTGAAGAACATTGTCAACTTGTCTCTTCCCTCTCCACGGCCTTTGGCTTGGATAAGGTTGGTGTGGATTCGTCGCAAGTCGCCATCGTTTAGGTCTTGAGTGCTGCCGTCTGGAAGGGCGGTAGGTGCGTGGATGAATATGACGCGATCTGCATCCTGCTCCACGTTGCCCGAGTTGTGAACTATGACCCCGTTGGCTACGAAGTTGTGGTGCTCGGGGACAACCCGATCAAACACCGGTCCGCCGGCCACGCGCTCAATCTTACGCGGCTTGTCCCAAAACACGTCCTCTCCGACAAGACTTTGGATGTGTTCATTCATCATGCCTCTGTCCATGAGGTTCGCCCAAACTCGCATCAAATCATCGTAGGAGATACGCTTGCCCTGAAAGCGATAGCCGATTTGGGCATGGGTAAGGCCGTAGCGTTTCCTGATGGACTCAACGAGTTTGCCAACGCCTACGCTGAAACGGGAGCCTGCGATGTTGCTGGTTCGGGTTGAATCAACCTGACGTAGCAAGTCGCCCTTGCGGCCAATGAGCGGGATTTTGGCGGCAAACCGCGCTATTTCTTCGGCTACGCGGATACAAACCTTGAAACAAGGATGCTTTGCCTTCTTTCCCATGTATCCGGGCTCAATTGCGGCGTAGATGCCGAGGCGAAGGAGCGCCCAAACAACCTGCCAAGCCATGTGCTCGGAAGTGGTGGAGTAGGACAGGGAGGGGCGGGGCTTGAGCATGACACGCCCGTCCGTCTCCCAAAGGCCGGCGATAAGCTCGGCAAGGCTCTGGTTGTCGGCTGTCTCGCAAAACCATTGGGGGATGCGCTTCTCCCATGAGCGGCGTCCCCACATGTCATGCTTCCGCATCCAGTTGGTAGCCGGATTGCCCTCGGGCGTCCGAACGGTATGCTTCGTGATGTCGTATTGAAACACCTTCTGGCACTTGTGGCGATGAGGCTTCGGGTAGAAGCCAAACAGCGCATTATTCTGTTTGCAGAACTCTTGGGCCACAACCTCGCATGACGTGATGAAGGATGGCGACTGGCTGCCGACGCCGGAGCCGTTGCCAAGCATCCACCCCATCCAGCGGCTTACGTGGAAGTATTCGCAGTTGCGGGGGGCAGGGATGCGGCGGGCGCAGGCAATGGCGCTTTCCTTGGTGATGGCTTCGGCAATCGTCCACCCGTTGTCGGTTTTGATGGCATGGCGGGGCGTGCAGGTGATGGTTCGGCCGCTCTGGAGCGTTATCCGAATCATTTCCGGCGCATCCTCTCGCGGAGCGTTACGGCTTTCGGAGGCAACCAAGCTGCCGCCTTGAGACAGGCCGACGGTGGCGATGGGGGCCTCGGTGTTGCGCCAGATGCCTTGGCTGTTGAAGACGTAGGTGTCCTTTACGGAAAGACACTCTCGGATGTCGGAAAGACGTGGCTCCCGATCCTCTTTCTCCACCCCTCGGCTGACCTGAACCAGAAGCAAAACCGGAATCTTGAGGTCAACGGCAACATCCTTGAGCGCCATACTAAACCGACCTATGGCAATGTCGCGGGTTTCCCCGCGCTCTTGCTGCGGATCGTAGCGTTGCAGGTAGTCCACGACAACAGCACGGATGGGCATAAGTTGACGGCAAGCCTGAATACGGGCCATGAGCTGCGAAAGCGTCCGGTCCTTGTCAAAAGCGAGGATGTTTGGGTTGCGGGACACGGCAGCCAAGGCGTCATCAAACTCGTCCATGTCCTTGTCGTGAAGCCTCCGGTTGCGGTATTCCTTCCATGACTTGCCGGAAAGGGCTTGGGCAAAGAGCACAGGAAGCCCTTCTACGGGCATTTCCCTTGAAAATAAGAGGATTTTGCCGCCCTTTGACCATTCCCATGCCACTTGGCGGGCAATGCTGCTCTTTCCGCATCCTGGACGGGCTCCCAAAACCAGCAGTTCGCCGGCCTTGGCGCAGCCGAAACGGTCGTCCCAGTCTTTCCAACCCCAAGACAGTCCCTTGTCCTCTTCCGTAAGCGGTTCAGAGCCTCGGATTCGTAAGCATTGCTCTTGGGCGGAGGTAGCCGCCTCGGGCAGCGTCATGGCCTTTTGGGCGGCGTGCTGGATGGAGAGGATGCGGTGGGTCTCGGAAACGAAGTCTTCGACGCTGCCGGAGTAGGCCAGAGCCTTTTCGGCGGTGCGGGTGGCAGCCCCATGAAGCTCGCGGAGGACGTAAAGCTCACGCAGCCGAGCTACCCAGTAGTCGAGGTTTTTGCTGATGTCCTGACCGCTTGTGACGGTGGTAAGAGCTTCGTAGCCCCCTAGCTCGTCCAGTTTGCCGGCCTTTTTAAGCTCCTCTGCTAACACGGCAAGCTCAACGGGGTGTCCTTGCTTGTGCAGCCAGCAAATCGACTTCCATACCTTCTGGCAAACCGGGTCGTAAAACACCTCCGGCGTAATTTTGCCCTCAAAGCATTTGCAGAGGGCGGGAGCGCCGTCCAAAAGGACGTGCGTTATGAGAGACCGTTCACCCTCTTCGGAATGGGGGAGGTTTGTTTTGGCTTTGGTCATTTATTTCGTTTGTCCTGAATGAAATGCTCGCAGGCACCATCTTTGTTTAGGTTGGGCTTGAAGAAAACGGTGGCGCCTACGTCCATAGCTCCAATGCGACGCAGGCAGGTGCTTCCCTTGACGCACTCGTCGTTCCAGCAGCGGCTAAAGTCCAGCGGCAGTCCGCTTACGGGCCTTGCTCGTTCCACAACCGCCGGCTTTTCTTCTGGCTTGGGTTTGCGTTTAGCTGCCACGGGGATCGTAGGAATTGGATTGTCTCCATAGTTCCAAGCACGCCTTGAACGCGGCCCAGCCTTTGCGCAGCTCCTTGTGGTCGTAAACCAGCGTCTCAATGCGGCCCGGCTCAGTTGTGGAAATGTAAATGTTACGCCCCTCGGCATGGCTTGGGATTTCGTCCAAGTGCAGGCCGTGGTAGGCCATCCAATAGGCTGCAATTTGGGCTACGTGCCCCTGCTTCGGTGCCATCTTCTTCTTTTCCGTGGTTTTGGTGGTCTTCCAGTCGGCCACGCCTAGAATATGGCCGTTCTCCCGAGCGTAGGGCAAGTCGGTTGTGCCGGCGTAGCCGTCCTTCAAGCGCACAACTCGCTTTTCCACGTCGAGAATATGAATGTCGCTTACAACCTTTAGCGCAGCATCAACCAGCGGCTCAGGATCAAGCATTTTGCCGCCCCACTCAATCGGGGTCTTGCTGTGTTCGCCTTTCGTGAGCTTCGACTCAATTAGGCCGTGGAAGACAGTTCCGGTGCTTGAGGCCAGTTCCCAGTCGGCAAGCGCCGCCTTCATCACTTCGGAGATGAAGCTCTCCGTGCCGCCCCATTCGCTGTAAGGTGTAATGCGGGCCGTGGCAATGAGTTTACGCTCGCGGGCACGTTCAAGCCCCTTGTTAGCCCAAACGTGGACAACGCCGCTTGCAGAAGGCAGCAACCCCCATTTGCGTGCTTCGCGCAATCCAGTTGGCTTTTCAGCGCCGGAAGCGTCGGTGTAAGTGTGGCAGGCGTCGCCTGTTTTGGAATACCAATGTGACATAAATGAGTTAGTTTTTTAACTTTGAAAGTTGTCATACCTCCTTGTTCTCTTCCGGCTGGCGCGATTTCGACTGTGCTATCAGTCGGCCAAGCTGCGCGGCACAGCCCGATAGCACGTCTGCGGACTGCGACGATAGTTCCGCGAGTAGTGGGTGTCCTTTTTCGATTTGGGACTTCGCTCTGTCTCGCCACCATTGCACGTCTTCGGACCATTTGCGTTCCAGAGCTTCGGCTTCCACGACCGGAAGAGAACCATCCGGCCACAGCGAACGCGCTGACGGAGCCTGCGGTTTGCACGGCGCGATTCCGCTCGGGAGTCCAGCGCCCACGCAGGCGTCGCCTTCGATCTTCGCAGATTTTGCATACCAGTCGCGGCGCTGTTGCTCGGTCGGCATCTGTCCGGCTTTGGACCATTCTTGATGGCTGGCGTCGTCTATGGTGTTTTTCGTGGGCATTGTTTATTTCTCCTTCGCTCCTGCGCGTTGCTGATCCGGGACGTTCGACCGCCTCGGCGTGGCCTTTTTCTTTGGCGCTCCCAGAGCCACGAGGGCGGCGTATGCTTTGCCGCGATATTTCTCCCGCTGGAAATGGTGTAGCTCGATCCACGCAGTTTCCAGCCCCTCATGCGCGTTGTGTTCCGCGTGGATCGCACGCGCCACCTTTTCCTGCGCAGCCTCTAGGCATTTCGGAGAGCAGGGGCCATCGCCGAATATCTCGCAGAGCTTACAGATTTGAGTTTTGGTTTTCATTTGGAAGTCATTGGCTCGGTCTTTTCGAACAAGCGTCCAGACCGAAGCCGCACGTTCGCCGCAGGGCGAAGTGCGGCCTACTTGGTTGCGGCTCGGTCATCCGCGACGTTGGGCGAAGAAAAGCGCGCGGTCAGTTTTTGCCGCATCTGTTCGGTGTGCGCACGCATCTCGTCGAGATTCACGCCCATGCTCACGAGGTATGCATCCACCTGTTCGGGCGTCATGGCGTCCACGACACGCCCGGCTTCGGCGGATTCGTGCTCCTCAATTGCATCGCAGAGTTTTTCAATCGCGGCGCTCATGCGAGCGAAGGCGCGCGGGTGCGTCGTATCGGTGAGTTCGGCCCACCCCTTGATTGCATTCTTGGCCGCGCCCAACAAATCGCCAGAGTCCAACGGAGCGGTCATTTCCGGTTTCGTTTCCTGTGTTTTCATAGGTAGTTTGAGCTACGGGCGGGTGTTTCATTTCCCGCTCCGTGGCTCATCATTTAACGTTAGGTGCCTCAATCAACGCCATTTGTTTTTCGTTGCGCCTCTCGCCTTCAAACCAAGAAAGCAGGGCGGGAAGTTTGTCTTCGCGCGTTGGGTCTTTGAACCATCCGGTGCCGTCCACGGACTCAACGCCCATGTCTTCGCAGTGATAGACTTTTTCGATGTTGTTGACGCGCCCCACATGCACCCGCCGAAATCTCGCACACCACATCGGCAGGCTGCGCCATTTCCATTCGGTTGTGCCGCCGACAAAGATCACCTGTGCGTTTTCCGGCACGTCGTCCGGTGTCATTCCATCCTGCACGGCGAAGGCGAGCGGCCAGCCGTAGCTCGCGGCCTCGGGAGCGTGCCGGTCCCAGCTTGCAAGCGTTGCCGCTTTATCCGCCACAACGTCCGGCACGAGCACCCACGCAGGTTTGTGCTTGTTGAGCATCGCGCGCCTTAGCATCTCAGTCCATGCGGCGTGATTCCATTCCGTGCCGTTGCTCCAAGCCGAGAAAGCGTCGTTGTCGAGCACGTAGGTCAGCCACGGACGGATTGCCTGCTTGCGAAAGTAGGCAGGTCCAAGCAGTAGCCCCACCTTACCCGGCCAGCGGCCAGCGGCGTAGTGCCAGAGCGGATTGGATTGTCCGGCGAGAATCATCATCTTTCCACGCGCACGCAGGTTTTCGCCGTCTCATACACATCCACACGCGAGACGCGCGGTTTCAGCCCTGAGTGTTTGTCGAGCTGCGACATGATCCACGCGCCGAGGTTTTCGGCGGTGGTGCTGCACGGGAGCACATCGTTGATATTCTGGTGATCCAGTCGCGCGATAATTGGGGCCATCGCCAGCGATAGATCGGCGTAGTCCACCACGAAGCCGCGCGAGTCGAGCGGGCCGGCGACGTGGATTTCCACGACGTAGGAGTGGCCATGCACGTTGCGGCACTTGTGCCCGACAGGGAGTTGAGGCAGCGAGTGAGCGGCCTCGAAGGAGAAGCGTTTTGAGACTGTGAATTTCATTTTCGTGAGTTGGAGAAAGAGGCACCTAACAAAGCGAGACAGCCAACGTCACGGCTGCGCCGTGCCGCGGCTGCTCTTGGTGTTCGGCAAAGGGCGCACTTCGCCGAGGGCCGGCCACCATTCGCGGCAGAAAGATTCTGCGTGGTGCTTGTGCTCAAAAAGCGCGACCGGGGTTTCGTTTTCGCGCGTCAGACTAGCAATTTCCCATTTCCATCCGCACGGAAAGACGGCCCACCGAAGGGCCGAACAAGGCGCCAGAGCTTCCGCTGCTTCGACAGCAGCGTGGTTGGCGTCGGACCATTTCGTCCAAGCACCTTTGTTTGTTTCAGCGTTCATTGAGAGCCTTCAGGAAAGCCCTGGCATCGTCGCAAACCGATTCCTGCTCTTGGCACTCGGGGCCGGGAAAATAGCGCATGAAGTCGGCAATGATTGCCTCGGCGTCGCGCAGAAGGGCATTGCTGGCGATCAGCTCGCTACGCAGCCGGATAGATTCGTTGAGATACTCGTTCATCGGAAATAGGCGGCTTTACCGAACTTGGCACGGAGAACCTTGTCGCATACCCCCGTGAGCTTACTAAGCCGTTTGCGGCTGATGTTGGGGTTGGCCGCAACAATCTCTTCGGCCTTGGCGAGTTTTGCCATCGTAGCCGGCGTGCGCGGCCTTTCCGTTTTCGCAAAGCCCACCGCTTGAGACGTTTTTTGCTTGGGCATAACCAAGAAGTTGTTCTTCTCAAGCTCGGTCATTTTGGTCTCGAACCAGCGCATGAATGATTCATGCGGGGATTCGTTGAGGCATTTTGCCGCCGTGTTGCTTATCATAGGTTTGTCTTTCTGTGTTTGCTGGTTTAGTCCCGCCCGTGCCTACGGAGCCGGTCTCCTATCCTACGTCAAGCGTAAGGCTTCGGCCGGGAGGGAAATGTCAAAATTGAAACGGGGTGCTGCATTAGCTCGGCGCTGGGCGCCTGCCGGGACTTCAACCCGGACCCCGTGTTGTGCTTTTGAAGGGGACACCCCTCAACTGTCAGTGTTCGCTTTTATTCCCCGCCCATCTTCACCGCCGCCGCCGCCCCAACCCGCGCCTTGAACTCGGCGCTTTCCTGAATCTTATCGGCAATCCACTCAGGCATGTAGCTCGGGATGTCGATGGGGCCGCCGGGCGGGATGGTGAAGGTGATGGTTTCGCGGCTGGGCGCAACGGCCTGCATACCCTTGGCAAGCGCAACCACCGAGTCCAGGTTGGCGTAGATGGTGCTGGGGTCGGACTTGCTGGGGCTATGAACCACGTTGGCCTGTCCGTTCTTCCCAATCAGGCTGCGGAGGTCAAAGCCGGTCTTGGGCTTCTCCCCCAGCCAACCGGACAGGAACTTGAACAGGGTGGCCTTTTCGTTCATTGAAATTGCCAGCGAGCGGGACATAACCCGACGCTCCTCTTTGCCGTCAAACACCTTGGTTTCGTGGGGCAGCTCGAACAGCAGAAGCACCTTCCGCTTGTCGGGATGGGCCGGATTGGCCGACTTCTGCGTGCCGATGTCAATGACGCCGTAGCAGACCACTTGATGCAGGCCCCTGGGCGTAGGATCGGACTTCTTCTTGGTTTCGGTCAAAATGAGTGAACACATAGTTGGTATTGGTTAGTTGCTGACTTGTTGGTTGTTTTGATAATCCGCCGTTGTGGCAGAAAGTGATCTGAGTTCGTCGCGGAATGCTTGCAGCAGTTCTATTGCTTCGTCAAGGGTAGAGCGAGTAGATGCCCTACAAACGTGGTTTCGAGCATGAGTCACCAGAAAATAACGATACCCACCCTTATGGACTTGTTCAGTAATCCCAATGGGAAGGCCCTTATTCTTTCCCCATTTCTTATGCCGATTGGCCATGTTTTCAATCCGACTTACGTCCCGAAGATTGCACCAACGGTTGTCGGTCTTGACCCCGTTGATATGATCAATTTCTTGTTTAGGCCACGCACCGGTTTGTAGCAACCATGCGAGCCGGTGGTTGGAAAACCTTTTTCTAAAAATGCAGGTCTGTAGATACCCTTGCGAACTGAGCGATCCAGTTGGCTTGCCAACCCCTCGGTTATCCCTACTGCCGTTGCTCTTTACGGGAGCTGCAATGCGAGTAATAATCCCAGTTTCGGGATCGTAGCTAAAAAGCTCCTTGGCTAACTTGTAAGCCTCCGATTCGCTCATTCTACTCATAGTTGTTCGCCTTTAACATTGATTTATTAACACTCCCTATCACTCCCTCCGCCTTACCGTCGCTGGTGCCGGTGCATAGCGGAGTTTCCTGAGCCGGAAAGCTAAGGAAAACTTCGATTTGCCGAGAGCTGATTCGCAAAGAGGACCTCTCCTTGCTTTCGATTGAACCCGTCGCTGTATGCCGTCTGCTGTCGCCTCGTATCCTGACCTAGACGCCTGAAACTCCGTGAAAGGGACTCTAGGATTTGTGGTTCAATCTAGCTCTGCTGACTGTTAAGCCGCTTAAAGCCCCCAAGTGCTCTGTAGCTTAACGCAGCCTTGGGTTCTGCGTGGGCCAAAAGAAAAGGCCCAGTGGGGAGATCGGAGTTTCACGCCACTGGGCCATCGGTCGGGGCAATTAAGCCTACCGAAATGGGTTGTTGCGCGGCTCCGATACCGCTTGATTGAAGGAATGAATACTATCACCCATGTTTGCAAGCCCAAAATGGCACTTTCCTTCAAATTCTAGCCACTTTGAGCCAGCCTCCTACTCCGAAGCCCACCCCGAAGACCAATCGGGACGCAAATGCCGTCCAATTCTACGGGGTCCACGAGCAACCCCTGTCTTCCCATCAACGACCACCTCAAATTGGTCTAAACGCGATCCTAGGGCCATTGCGTGCCGCGTCAACCGGCTTGCGGGGGCGTCCTTTGGATTTCGCACCATTGGCACGCCGCGCAGCCTGCAACGCGGGCGACTTGGACAGCCCGCCTTTGCGCCCGGTCGGAGCGCAGCGCGGGAGCACGTAGTCGCGCACACGGCGCAGTTGATAGAACGCGCAGGATAGAGCCTCGGGGCTGTCCGGTTCATCGTAGGCCGCGCACACCTCGGAGATGGCGCGGCGTATGGTTTCGAGGTCGGCGTTGGTCATTGGTCAAAGTTTATGCTGATTCCGTTGCCAGCGTTCACGAACACCTCCGGTCGTTCGGAGTAGATCGAGCCTAGTAGCTTTTGAAGGGCGCGGGGCGTTTTGACGGTCTCGGTCTTGCCGTCCACAGTGACAAGGTAGCGCGGGAAGTCGCCGCGCTCATAGGCGGGGCGCTCAAGGGCTTTGATGCCGAGGCTTTCTGTGGTGTGGTATGCTCTCATGTGTAGAAGTGTCCACCATGGTGGACGATGCGGCGGTCGCCGGGGAGGCGATACTCGGCGCGCTCAGAGACGAACCGGCCAAGGCCGCGCTTTTCCAGCGAAAGCGCGACGATGACTTCGCGGCCTCCGATTGCTCGGCGTTGTGGATATAGGGTTTCCCGTCAGGGTTTGTCGTCATGGTAATTGAGAGTTTTTCCGCAGGTTGAGCAGCGCCACGCACCGTCACGGCATACGCCGCCACAGAGGCCGACGAGGCATCCAAGCCGCCGAACAAGGCGCCAGAGCCAACGCTAGGGTTGCCCTGAGTTTTCGGAGAGTCAGTGGTATTCGTGTCCATTTTAGGGGCGTGGCTCATCTTTGACGTTGGACTTCGCTTCGAGAATCGCCCACGGGGTCACGCTCTCAAACGATGGATCGGCGATGGAATAGAGCTGATGCCACGCTTCGGACGTGTCTTCGTTGGCGATAGCATCACGGGCCGCAATGATCTTACGGGCCACGTCAGGGGGTATGGCGGACGGCGCAGTCCAACCAGTCCCCAGAGCCAACGCACCGGGCTGGTCTGGCTGGCATGGCCCGCGATGCGCTCGGCGGCATTCCCCGCACACGGGCGGGCAATTGTATTCGGGTGCGTGGCTCATATTAGACGTTGGCCGGCCTGAGCGGGCGCTTGCGTTTCTTCGGGAGCGAAAGAAGAGCAAGCCCGGCTTCGTGGGTGATGGGGATTTCCCCGCGCTCGCGGCGGGAGATTGTTTGCGGATCGACGCGCAAGAGCGCGGCAACGCTCGCTTGCGTGCCGCGCCGTTCGCGCTCGGCTTTGTAGGCGTCGGAGCTCATCCCATCTCCGCCATGCGGGCCATTCCGTCGTTGTATTCGCGCTCCTGCTCGGGGGTGAAGTAGTAGCCGCAGAAGCCGCCCGTTCCGCAATCATCCATCACCGAGGCGGTATGCACGAAGCGCGTTCCCTCGGGGGCGTTGGCTTTGGCGGCTTCGAGGCTCTTCGCTTTGATCATTTCGTTTTTCATTTTGGTTTAGGTGTCTCGGGCGTCATTGCCTCCGACACACTCACACTAGGCATTGCGCCTAGTCCGTCAAGCGTGTTTCGATTATATTTTCGGGCACCAATTCCACGGCCGGCCAACCACGGATTAGAGCCAACGCCGACAGTCTCAGGGGTGAAGTAATGGCTCTGTCCTCGGCGTTGGCTCACTCCGACCGTTCGGCCCAATCCTTTTGAAGTGTCCCGGCGTTTTGCAACGGGGGCACTTAGCGCGGCCGTCGGTTGCGTGCGCACGGCGCGATGGTTGGGTTTTGAGGGAGTTCCAATCGCCTTGCCACGCGCATGAAAGGCACAGCACTAGCTCGGCTGGTTGCTCGATAAAGCGCGCGTTTACTGGTAGTCTTTTGCCCATAAGAATGCCGAACAAGGCGCCAGAGCCATAGCCGACGGTTGCTGGTTGGTGGTGTCGTTACTCATTTGCGGCGTGGCTCATCTTTGACGTTCTGCGGAAGATTGTGCTTTGTGAGTTTTGCCCACCACGACCAGCATTCCGGCTCCCACGCATCATAGGTGTCGCCAGTGCTGGCATCGCGCACGTCGAAGTATTCTTGGTCCGCTCTGATGTCCACGACGGCCATCTCACGCCCGGCACAGGTCTCCACGATGATGAGCAGGCGGTCGCCGTCCCACCACTGCGGAACTCCGTCATCGTTCTTTCCTGCGGAGCCCTGTCCGCCCTCGGCCGGCCCCTTGTGCCATTCGAGCGAAGCGCAGAACAAGTCCCCAGTGGCAACGGCCTGTGCCGCCGCGCTATTTTCATCGGTTGGTTTCATAGAGTCTTTTTCCTCGGCGTAGCACCGTCCCATTCCACTGCACCCAGCCGTGCGGCTTGCCTTCGTAGGTTTCTTGGATTTTCCATGCCTCATCCATGTTTTTTGCTTTTTTCATCGTTCGGAAGAATGACTAACAAGTCGCCAGAACCAACGCCCACGTAGCCGGCGGGGCGAAGCGTAGCCGCGTTGGTTGGGCGTGGTTCATCATTTGGAGTTCGGCTTGTGATTCAAAAGCTCATCTGATTCTTGAAACCACAAACCGCACGGAAGGCGCCCCTCGTGCTTGCCGCACCGTAACCGTTTTAGCTCCAGCACGGTGCCCTCCATTTCTCCGTAAAAACGGCCCCACGGGAATCGCACATGCACGTAGTCTCCAACCAAGATCGTGCGGCCGAACATTGTTGCTGCTGCGGCCGAACAAGGCGCCAGAGCCAATGGAGCCGTCATTTCCGGTTTCGTTTCCTGTGTTTTCATAGGTAGTTTGAGCTGCGGCTTGCATTTCATTCCTCTTCCGAAAGCATCAAAAGCTCAAGCGGACTTGCCGTTGGCTGATAAAGAAAAGACCGGATTTGATGCCAAAGGTCAAGCCTTTCGCGTCTCGTATTCACTTCCGAACGGTTGCGACGCATACGCTCGGCCTCGCGTTGGTTTTCAAAGGCACGGGCGCAAGCCGGATGGCGAACCGGCGGGCGTCCCCTGCGGGCCGAAGGAAGCCCGGGCATCAACTGCCCGCAGGTTGGGCACGTCTTACTCATCGTCACCCTCCCCGTGCTGGTTATTGCGATCCAGGAGGGCATACACGACGGCCCCCAAGCAGGCCAACACGAGGCCGAGGGTTGCGCGCACGGGGCTCATTTGCGAGCCTCCATCGCCGCAAATGCGGCCCGAAGTTGGTTGTTCTTCCGCTCCACGTCGGCCTCGAATGCCTGAAAGGCCAGGCCAAGGCATCGCCCCGAGCCGTGATGAAAGCTAGGGGCCTCTTCCGGCCCGACAAACCCCGAAACGCTCCAAAGGAAGGTTTGCGTTGAGCTGTTCCACGACACGCCGAAGGCGAAGTTGCTTACTCCCCTTGGCGCCATGTCGGGACTAGCCATTTCAGCCAACGCGTTTGCAATGGCGGTTTCCTGATCAAGTAGTGTTTTCATGTTTGTTTATCTCCTATCTGTAAGTTACTGTTCGCCTTAATTCTATTCCGAAGGATGGTTTCAAGCGCAAGGGCCATGCCGACAAAGCCGGCCTCCCGTGCGCGTTGTATGGCGATCATCAAATCGAGGTTTGTCATGCGGCCTCCGGCCTGTAACCCGACAAAAGCGCAGCGTGCGCTTCCCGTGTCGCCCCGATGACGAATCGCGTGACCCAATGCTTTTCCGAAAGCTCATTCCGAAACGGAATGGCGTTTGCCCGAAGGTGCTGCGCCATTGCCGCAATGCTTTCGTCAATCCACTTCCCGCCGAAGAGGCTGAAAATGCCGATGCCGTAATTGGCGGGATAGAAACAGAGCGAAAACTGCCCCGGCGTCATGCGCGCAAACCCGGCCTCAATCTGCGACCGTAGTTTTTCCTTGGAAAGCATATGCCCCGCGTGGTGATGCCAGCAACTCGAGAGGTGCCGCTTTTTCGGGTCATTCCACTCTGCGGCATGTCGATCGAACGACGGCTTACCATCGTAGTCGAAATACGTCTCCGGGTCCGGCTCCTTGTATTTGGAACAAAACGCCGTGATAAAGGAGCGCATTACGTTGTCCTCGTCTTTCGGCGTCGCCCAGACGAAGTGCGGATACCTCGCAACACCAGGCGGGTATCCCTCGCGAAAGACGCCGATTTTGCTTTCAAGCGGGATTTCCCCCCCGCAGTCGAAGGTAAGGGCGCGGCCGGTTACTGCCGCGCAGAGGTCTGTCATTTGTTTTGTTTTCATAGGTTAGAATGGTTTGCCTTGGTCGCTTGAGCTGAGAGGGCCGCGCGCAATTCAGCTTCCAAGCGTGCAATGCGTGCCGCCTGATAGAAAGCTCGCTCCTCTGCAAGTTCTAGTTTGGCCCGCAGGTCTTCGTTCTCTGCGGCTAGCAGTTCAAAGGGTGTTGGTTCATTCATGGCTTCAAGTGTTCACGCAATGCTCAACCCCGGTTTCCGCCCATAGCTCGCGCGCAACGCGGCAAGCATGATCGAAGGAGGCACACGTCCGCACGCGGACCCATCCCGAGTCCGTGAGCTGGTAAACGCTTCTCATCGGGCAACCTCCTCCATCCACCCGAAGCGGCCGGCCTCGTTGCAGTAGCCAAATCCCAGCTCGTGCAAACGCTCAAGGAGGGCGCAAGCCTCCTCAAATCCAAGCGGCCCGTCGCACGCTGGGAATCCATTTTGGCGAAATCGGTCCGTGTAGCCGAAAACGTAGTAAGTTTTGACAGGTGTTGGGTTCATGGGTTAGAGCCAAAGTAGGCTTTGGCGTCGCGAATGGCTTCGCGCTTAGTCCGGACGTCGGTCCGATAGGTGCGGAAATATCCGTCAATAAGCGCGGTCACAGACCAAAGCCCCGAAGGGAATCGGCGTTCGCAGGATGTTACTTCAATTCGTGTTTTCATAGGTTCAGGGATGCCGTGATCTCTTCAGCCTCGTATTCGCACATTGCTGCGAACGCGGCCGGGTTAGCGTTGCGCAAGGATTCCTTCACTTCGGAAACAACTCCAAACCCTAGGGCCGCATCATAAACTCGCCACGCATCACCCGCACGGAGTTTTTCCGGCGAATCAGATGCGCGAAGCATTGCAGAGCGGACTAGCGAACGGGTGTCTTTCATAGGTTCAAGGGTTCAATGGCGCCACCCTAGCAAGGGGAGCGCGATGAAACCTAGCGACCGGAGAACGCGGGATGCGTCGGCCCCGCAACGTAAACGTGAAAATGCGCCGTTCCACGCGGGCAACGATACGCCCTAAGATCGACGAGGTTGACAAACCGCATATCACTGCGAGCCCGCACCCACTCAAGCAGAGCGTGCGCGTCTTGCTCGGGGCTTATGGCCCAGGCGCAACGGCTAGCCCCCCCGCCCGCCCCTCCCCATCCGCTCATACACTTGTCCTTTGCCACAACGGCGAGGTAGTGCGTGCGTTTCTGCTCTTCGTTTCTGTCGTCTTTTGTTGTTTGCATAGCAAAGGGCCGCCCTCCCCGTGGAGAGAAGCCCGGGCTAGGCACACAACACTACCAAACCCCAAACCCAGACCCGGCCCCGCCCCAGGTATTGCCGGGCAGTTTCGAGTGTTTGAGGTAAAAGCAACAGCCGCGCGGATCGCCGCCAATCGTGGCAGACAAATCGGCGTATGGCTCAACAGCACCCGCAACGGCGCGGTGAATCGAATTCACCCGCTTGTCATACGCAACCTGCTCAACGTAACCGTTGCAGTAGTTCTCCGCGTTACGCTTGGCCCGCATAGCGAGCTTGCGGAACGTGTCCGCATCCTCTGCGATCAAGTGCGCCGGCCGACTCGGGGCAAGCCGTGCCAGATGCACGGCGAGTTCTACGGTGTTGGTTTTCATTATCTGTTTCTCCTCTGTTGTTAGTTGTGTGTGTTGCTCTCTTCTCAATCGTGATCGTGGCGCTCGCAGGTTGCTGCCAGGAATTTCTCAAATCCCGCCATATCCTCGGGGGATAGGACGCGCGGCTCGCTTGCCCGACTCCTCGCACCGCTTTCCTGAAAAATCATCCACGCTTTCGATTCAGCTCGGTTGATAACGGTGATGGTCCTGCGGCCAGCATGCCATTGGGCAAGGTATTGGGTGAATTTCATGGGATAAATTTCTGTTCCTTGTGCTCTCTACTACGCCACTACCCTACCACAACCCGCCATTCCTCACAATAGGGTGTTTTACCCATTCTCTCACTCTTTCGACAAATTCTCAGGCACACAGCCCGACTGCCTCGCTTATCACCCCAGCTCATCCACCCCCCCGCCCGCCCCTCCCTGTTTGCTTTTGACTTCGTCCGGGACTACCAACCCCCTCCAAGCCTGCTGAGAATGAACGCATCTACGTATTTGTATGTGTTGATGCGAGTAAAAGGGGTATGTTTTTCTTACGGGGAGTTGTGAGGGAGCACGTGGTAGGCACGTGGGCTCGCTGCGCTCGCCTGCACGTGTTTACTGTTGGGCTGATAGAGTGCGTGCTCTCAGTGTTTACGCCGTTCTCGCTGCTAGTCGCAGCTCGTTACGGCCCACTACGCCGACAACCACGGCACAACACGACTGTGCTTCGCTTAGCCGCTCAGCAAGACGGACGGCAGGCGAAAAAGTTACACTCTCCCCCAAATTATTTCACCAGCGCCCAGCCCTAGGTGCTACTACCTAGGGTGTTTACACTAGGTATGTTCCACTAGGTAGCCATACTTAGGGAGTTTACCCTGGGTAGATTCCACTGAGTAGGGATACCTAGGGTGTTTTGCCTAGGTAATTGCCACTCCGTAGTTCGCCATGAGTGTGTTTCCCTAGGTAGTGGCGGGGGGGGGATCACGCCGAGCCTGCTCGGTTACTTGGGTGAGTAGTTCACTGCCCCGTAAAAAATAGTCTCAAAAAGGGCTCATACTGTGTAAGTGGAAGGCTTACCGGCTCCCGCCTCGCCTTGCCGATGTCGGCAGTGCCTGCCGTCTCGTGCAACCGTATGGTAGCGTTATTTAGCCCTACGGGGAAGTTGGCAAGCCTTTTTTTTGAGAAAGTTTGTAGAAAGATGTAAATAGGGGTGGGGTAGGGTTTTAAAATTGGAGATAAAAAGGGGGTTGACGTGTTCGGGGTAGGTTGTTGGTCTTTTCTTAGAAGCTCATGGAAACGACTAACGACAACGGCAACAACGCGCAGGGCGCGGCTATTCGTTACGAGCCATACGTTGATGAGATTCGCCGGTCGGTCAGGAAGCGGCAGACAAGGAGTGAGCTGCGTCGTATGTTTTTTAGTGGAACGGGGTGCTCGGTTCCAAATGGGGTAAATCTCAGGAGCTTTGTCTCAAAGTGGCACGCCCATCAGCAGGCAATTAACGCTGGGGCGTTGCCGTCTCTTTTTTGGCTTGAGGTGCATGGACTAAAAAGCAATTCCTGAGAAAACCTATGCAAAACGACGACAGGACTCAACACGCGGCGGCAGAGGCGGCTTCCGTGCGAAATGCGGGCTTTGGTGGGCGTTCGAGTGCCGTGGTAGCGGAGTCGATAATGACGGCCTTGGGGACGGGCGATGGGCGTGCTGTCGTTGAGGAAAAGAGTCCGGCGAAGGCGGCTTTGGCTTTGGACTTGATGGCGGAGGGGAAGAGCTTGAAGCACGTCCAGAAGAAGACGGGGTTGAGCCTGCATGACTTGGCAGCGTTGCGTAGTCGGCACCCGGAGGCGTTGGCGGAGCGGAAGCGGGAAATTGCGCAGGGGGCTTTGCAGTTGGCGGAGAGTAGCCGGATGCTGGCGATGGAGAAGATGCAGCAGTTGGCGGATGATCCGGAGCAGTTGAGGAATACGAATTTGAGGGATTTGATGGTGGCTTATGGGGTGGCGCTGGACAAGAACCGGGATGCGACGGGGGAGACCAATAGGATGACGCATGACGTGCGGGTAATTGGGACGACGTTGGAGGATGCGCACAAGTTCATCGAGGCGGCGAAGGAAAAGGCCCGTAAACGCAAGGAAACGGCTGCGGTGGAGGTTGTGGTTGAGGAGGTGAAGAGTGAAGGCTAAGGAACGCCGCATTTCATGGACAACCTCCTATGAGCAGGGGGAAGAGGCTGCCGAGCTGGCGGAGGGCTTTGCTGCGTTGGAATGGGAGACGGCCAACGGCAGGGAGGGTGAGTGGGAGCGGGTAAGGACGCTTTGGGGTGATGGGAAACTTGGGTATGCCGGTTACATCCGGGGAAAGACGCTTAAATGAAAAACGAAGTAGGTAAGTGGTATCGGTATGACGATTTGGGCGACAAGGGCGGGCTTTATGCGGCGAGAGCGAACGGTTCACTGTCGTTTGGTTTTTACATGGGTAAAGACCCCGAGGGATTTGCTTGGTGGGGGCCAACGGCATTCAGCCAAGATACCAATTGTCTTTCAAAGGGCGAATGGGGATACCACGAGCGCGATTTGGTTTTTGTAAAGGTTGGGGACGGAACAGAAATTACAGAAAGCAAAGCATTTTCAGTTATCTACGAATCTCTTATTTGATGCTTACTTGGAAGCGACATGAGTTGTTGAAGCCTCCGACGGACGAGGAGGTGGCGTTGATGGAGCCGGAGGAGCTGCTTGCGGTTCACAAGGCTTACCACGAGTCCATTGCCAACGCGGAGCGCGACCCCTATCGGTATGGGTTTGTCCTAGACCATTGGAAGCGGGCCGATGAATGGTTTCATAAGTATCGGACACTGTTGCTCTTCGGTGCTAACCGCTCCGCGAAAACGAGTTACGGAGCTAGGGCCGTGGTTAGGGCGGCAACGGAAAACCCCGGAAGCCTGATTTACTGCTTTAGCCAGACAGAGGAAACGTCTTTGCTGGTTCAGCAGCCGGCCATTTACCTAGCCCTTCCGGCTGAATTAAAGGTCAAAAGGACGGAGAGCGTCACTCACATCAGTTACAGCAGCCAAAACGGCTTTACGGGCAATGCTCTGGTGCTTCCGAACGGTTCCCGAATCGTCTTCAAGTTCTACACCCAGTTCCAGCAAAACCAAACCATCCTTGAAGGTATGCAGTTGGGGGCTAGGGATGCCCAGTGGATCAACATCGGAGCATGGCTGGACGAGTATTTGCTGGGTATGGAGCTAATTGACCGCCTCTACCTGCGTTTGGCTACCCGTAACGCTAAATTGCTCGTTACCTTTACCCCAAAGGACGGCATTACGGAGACGGTGAAGTATTTCCTGAAGGGTTGTGAAACGGTGGAGAAGCGGGATGCGGAGTTGATGCGGGTTTTGCATGGCCGCAAGGACTGCGAAGTGCCCTACATCCAGAAAAACGAGAGCCGCAACACGGCCATCATCTACTTTCACAGCAAGGACAACCCTTGGAGCGGCTATGAAACCATTGTTGAGCAATGCAAAAGCAAGGGGGACGCCGATTACACGCTGACGGCAGCCTATGGGGTGCCTACGGCGATGTTTGAGACGCCTTTCCCCTGCTTTTCAACGGAAGTGAACGTGGTTAAGCCGTCGGACATACCCACCAAGGGCGTTACCCGCTACATGGTGCTTGATCCGGCGGGGCGTAAGAACTGGTTCATGGTTTGGATTGCCGTAGATGAAGAGGGGACGTTCTGGGTTTACCGGGAATGGCCGGGCGTGGACGTTGGGGAGTGGGCGGTGGAGAAAAACGGCGACTTCATCTCCGGTCCGGGCTCCCGTGGACGTGGTTACGGCATCGGGGAGTATGCGGCGCTGATTCGGTCGCTGGAAAACATGCCGGGCGAGGTGATTCACGAGCGAATCATTGACCCTCGGCTGGGGCAGACGAAATACATGAAGGAAAGCGGCGCCTCATCCATCATCGAAGACCTTGCCGACCAAGACCTGATTTTCCTGCCGGCGCCGGCCTTGGACATTGAGGATGGGTTGCAGGCTTTGCAGACGAAAATGGCTTACGACCGGAGGAAGCGGCGGGACTCCATGAATCATCCGCATTTTTACATCAGCAGTGAGTGCGAGAACACAATTTCGGCGTTGCAACTTTACACGGGCGAGGGCGGCTACGAAGAGGCATGGAAAGACCCAATCGACTGCTTGCGTTACGCTGCCATCACCGGCATTTACCACATCGGCGATCAAAAGCCCCGTGTCATCACGGGCAAACGAGGATACTAAGCATGGCTAACATCAAATTCGAGGACTTGCGGCAGGAACTCCGACTCAACCGGCTTGAGCTGTCCAAAATTCGGAAGCACAAGTGCATTGAGGGCGAGGACTGGTTTAAGGACAAGGAAGGCTCTTGGTTCACGGAAAAGGGGGTGGACAAGGTGCGGCTGGCCCACGAAATCCCGCTGGCCGTGCCGGAGCGGGTGAAGGTGCGTATTATCGGCAAGGCTCCGAACAAGCGTTGGGTTTGGGGCATCACCCTTGGCAAAAACAGCCATCGCGTTCCGGTGTTCATCCCCAGCCGCCTTCACCCCGACCGCCTGCTTGGCAAGCTCATCAACGCAGACGTTATCCAGGACTCCAACGGCATCACCTACCGACATGAAGCTATCGGAAAACTTACCCGCTGAAGACCGCTTTGACGGCAAGATGACCAATCGTGAGCTTTTCGAGCATCACGAGCGGCTTGTGGCGTTTGAAATCCTTACCCGTTGCCTTACTTCGTGCTACTATCCAATGGGGTTGCCGGAGCTTCAGGAGAAGACCGGGCTTGGGCCTAAAACCATTCACCTGATTATCGGCAAGCTGAAAACTAAGTATGGACGACAAGAACGACGTGGAACTTCTTTACACGAGCGAAACGCCGAGCGTTGCGCTTTTGAAGAAGGCGTATGACGACACGGTAACGGGGCTTGCGACGTATCAGCAGGCAGCCAAGACCAGCTTCGACACCCGACACAACATTTGGGCCGGCAAGTCGGAGGACTTGCGCAAGAAAGGTGCCGATGCCTTCCCGTGGACGGATGCGTCGGATACGGAGGTTTTCCTTTCGGATAACGCGATTAACACCTACATCGCCCTGTTTATGAACGCCCTCCAGCGGGCGAACATTCGGGCGAATCCGGTAGGCTTTGACGACATTGAGCGTTCGGCTACGGTGTCGGCGTTTCTGCGGTGGATGGTGGCGAGTTACATCCCCGAGTTCCGCCGGCAGATGGAGCTTGGTGCAAACGACCTTCTCACCAAGGGCATCATGATTACGCATGTGGGATGGCTTCAAGAGAAGCGCACCTACTTGCAAGACGTGACGCTGGAGCAAATTGCGGCTGCCAGCCCCGACCTTGCCCGCGCCATCATGGAGAAGGACAAGGAGGAGGAAATCCTCGCCATCTTCAGCCAGTTCTTCGGCAAGATTGACGACAAGAAGTTTGCCAAGCGCATGAAGGTTGCGCTCAAAGACCTTCGCAAGACCGGCAAAGCCCGCATTCCGGTTAGCCGCAACTCCGTGGACTGCCCCTGCGTGGAGAGCATGTCGCCGGACCAAGACCTCATTTTCCCGAATTACACGCGCGATCCGCAGTCGGCCCCGCATTGCTTCCGGCTGCGCAAGATGACGCCGCAGGCAATTGAGAACGCGGTGGCTACGCTGGGGTGGGACGAAGAGTGGGCCGAGGCGGTTCTGGAAATGGCGCTCGGCAAGGATTACCGCACGGGCGACGCCATCAACAACCGCAACCTCATTCGTGAGGGCGGACTGACAAACAAGCTGGTTGACGTGGTTTACGCCTATCAGCGGCTCATTGACGAGGACGGCGCCGAGGGCATCTACGAAACCATTTTCTGCCCGCTGGCGGTTGAATACGAGGGGCGGGAGGTGTTTGCCAAGCATTCCCTGATGAACGGCTTTGATGACTACCCCGTGGTGGTTACAAAGCTCGGGGAAGAGTCCCAGCGGCTCTACGAGGGCGCTTCCGTGCCCGAGCGGCTACGCGGGCTGCAAATGACGGTCAAGGCCGAGCGTGACAGCCGAATTGACCGGAACAGCCTTTCTACGGTGCCTCCGCTGCTTTGCCCGGTTGGCTCCGAGCCGAAAGAGTGGGGTCCGCGTTCCATCATTCCCTATCGCCGGCAGAACGAAATCAGCTTCGCCCCGACTCCGCCGTTCAATCCGGGCTCCATCGAAATTGAGAATACGATGCTGATGGAGGCCAACAAGGTGATGGGCCTCGATCACGAGAATCCGCTGGCTCCGCAGCGCCAGCAGTTCTTCGTGAACAAGTTTCTGGAGCACGTTCGCGATGTCATCAAGCTCGCGTTCAAGTGCTATCAGCGGTTCGGCCCCGAGTCCGTGTTCTTCCGCGTCACCGGCAAGGGTGAAGGTCAGACCATGACCAAGGGTAGTGCCGACGAGAACTACGACATCGCCATTGAGTTCGACGTGCTGATGAACGACCCAGAGAACATGGAGAAGATTCTCCAGCAGTTCGTCAGCCTGCGGCAGTTGGACGCTAACGGGCGTATTGACATGGACCTGTTGCTTGGCAGCATTGCCTCCATGATTAGCCCGACGGTTGCCGATGCCGTCCTTCGCCCCGCCAAGACCGCTACGGAAGAGGTTACGCGCGATGTGATGGACGATCTCAGCAAGATTTACGCGGGCATGGAAATGGGCGCACGCCCGAACGGAGCACAAATAGCCATGCAAGTTATTCAACAGTATGTCCAGCAGCCCGACGTGTCGCAGCGTCTTAGCGCCGACGAGGCGTTTTACAAGCGGCTGGTCAAATACCAGGAGCAGTATCAGTTCCAGATACAGCAGGCGCAGAATGCCCAAATTGGCAAACTAGGCACGGCTCCGGCGCAGGTTGGCGGTATGCAAACCCAAGGAATCCAGCAATGAAGAAACCGACACTTGAGCAGGCTGTAAAGGCGTTGGAGCACAACGAGAACTTCCAAGTCATAGTTGAGTTTGTCGAACAGCAGAAGGAGGCTTCGCTGTCCGAACTCTATCGGGCCAACACCGATCAGGTTCAGCAGATTTCTGGTGAGCTTATTGCCTCGGATCGCATTCTGAAGGTGTTTCGTTCCGTTATGTAAACAGGGCGTGTTAGTATGCGGTCAGCTTTCTCCGGGGCGTTAATCCGGTGATTCAATGACCGATACCAAACCTATGCCCGACGCCGGGGGCTCTACAAATACGGTGGAAACGAAGCCTATGGATGCTGAGAAGTTCTTTCTCCAGCGTCGCGTAGCCAGCCTGACTGGCAAGAAGGAGGAAGCGCCACAAACGCAGCCTGCAACGAGCGAGCAACCGGCTGAGACAGCCCCCGAAGTCCCGACGGTTCCCGAGGCCGAAAACACGCCCGAATTGGAGCAAGCCTCGCCGGAACAGCCCAAGGACACACGGAAAGACGTTCTTTCCAAGTTGGATTTGGGGAATTTGTCCGAGCAAGAGCTGGACGAGTTGGCCAAGAAACTCGGTAGTGGCGCGGTTGCCCGTTATGGGGAACTGACTGCTAAACGAAAGCAGGCAGAGGAAAAAGCCGCTGCACTTGCTGCCGAGGTTGAGCGGATGCGTGCGGAGAAAACGCAAGCTACGCCAAAAGTTGAAAACAACCCCTACGCGGACGTTACCACGCTGGAGGAACTCAGTTCCAAGCAGCGGGAAGCGGCACAAGCCGTGGAGGTTTTGGAAGAGAAACTTTTCGAGGCTTCCGACCTGTCGGTAAATGACATTGCTGCCAATATCAACGGCAGAGATTACACCAAGGTCGAACTGCGTAAGGCTCTTTTGGAGGCCAAGAAGGCGCGTGATTCGTTTATCCCTGCCCAGATGCAGGAGCTGAAAGAGCGTGATGGCCGCAAGGCCCTCAAGGCTCAATTGGACGAGCAGATGCGCAAAGAGCTGGCTTGGCTCGAAGGCACGGACAATGACACGCGGAAGCAGTTTGAAACGCTTCGTTCGGGGCCGGTAGTGGAGAAAATCCGCAAGCTGGTTCCCGAGGCCGAGGCGGCGCTGGACTACCTTTTCGCCCACGCGGCGAACAGCATGTATGGCGTTCGTAAGGTGCTTCCGCAAGAGTCCCCGTCCATGAAGATTACGCCCCCGTCTCCGGCGCGCACGCAAGCGGCTCCCTCCGCCCGCGTGGATGCCAAGTCGGAAGCGTTCCTCAAAGACTTGGATAGTCGTTTTAGGAAGACAGGTGACCCCGAGGTTTGGGTAAAGCTCCAAGCAGCAAAGCTAGCATCACGAAAATAAGCCAACATGGCCTTCAGTAACAGTTACGATACCACTTCGCCCGGCTCCGCCGCGCTGAACCGCGAGCAGCTTCTCGATTCCGTCGAGATGCTGGCTCCTGAGCAGACCCCGTGCTATTCCACCGCCACCAAGATCAAGGCGACCGCCACCTTCGTTGAGTGGGGCCTTGACAAGCTCTCTAGCCCGTCCACCACCGCCGTTGCCGAGGGTTCGGACGTGCAGGACTTCACGGACGCGTTCGAGAACGTCGCCCGCGTTGGCAACTACGTCCACAAGCTCCGCCGGAACTACATGGTTTCGGACATTCAGGAAGCCGTCACCTCGGTTGGTCCGCAGGACATTGCTCGTGCGCAGATGAAGGCGACGATGGAGCTGAAACGCGACATCGAGGCCACCCTGCTTGGCACCCAAGACCGTGCGGCTCCCGACGGCGCCGGCACCGCGTCCACCCTGCGTGGCCTCGGCGACTGGATTGACAGCGCCGGCCCGTCCGACGTTCCTGCGGCCTATCGCACGCCCGCTGGCAGCATCCACGCTTCCGGCACGTTCAGCGAGACGGTTCTCAACAACCTCATCACGTCGATTTATCGCACGTCTGGCGAGGCGCAGAACCTCACCCTGCTTGCGGATACGGCGCTTCGTCGGGTTATCTCCGACTTCGCCCGTGCGGACACGACCTCGGGTGCTTACCGCACCTTCAATGCCTCCAGTTCGGACGCTACGATTACCCTCAAGGTGTCGCAGTATGATTCGGACCACGGCATTGTGTCCATCGTCAACATGAACCCGGATTGCGCGCCGGATACCACCAACAAGGACACCGGTTACATCATCAATCCGAGCAAATACTCGGTTGCGGAGCTGATTCCGATTGGTGTCACCGCCGGCATCAATCAGGGTGGTGGTCCTCGCGGTTGGGTTGACTGGACCGGCACGCTCCGCGTTGCCCATCCGGCCGCCCACGGCAAGATCACGGTCCTCAGCTAAACCTTAACCAAGGACTAACCAACATGCCCGCTCTTACCAATCCCGAAGTCGCCAAGGGGTTCACCCACGTCTTTAAGTTCGATTACGTCGATCTTCAAACCACGGGTTTCCTTTCCACCCTCGGCGCTGCCAACCAGAAGATCATCGCCTCCGTCCCCCCTGGCGGCATCGTTGATCGCTGCGTAGTCATCAACCTGACCGCCGAAGCCGGAACGTCTGACCTGACGCTTGACGTTGGTGTCACCGCTGCCGACCCTGACGAGTTCATTGACAACCTCGATTTGGATGCCCTGACCTACGCATCGTTTAACACGGGTGATGCGTTTGTCGGCACCGATTCCGGTTCGGCGACTACCGTGAACGTCGTGAACGGCTACATCAACAACGCCAGCACCGCCAAGTCGGTTTACATGGAGCTTAACGGCACCGTGGCGAACCTTACGGCCGGTGAGTGGATTATCGGCCTTCGCATTGCCGATCTTGGTTCCGCCGCCTAACTAGCAACCCGTTGTGCTAGTATGAAGGGGAGGAGCGAAAGCTCCTCCCCTTTTCTTTTTTCATGCAAATCATCACCGCATTGCCGCGTTACAGCGACGGCGAGATTGACCGAGCCATTTTCAAGGAACTCAAAACGGGGCATCAGTTGCTCAAGGCGCGTGAGGAGTTTCGTGACAATCATGCCGCGCTTGAGGCGCAGACGTTCAAGGGGCACAAGTCGGTCAAGGGGTTGGGCAAATGCGTGGCGGTTTGGGACCAGGGCGACTACCTGCGCATGGTGAAGAAATACGGACACGAGGAAGTGAACAGTAAGGACTTCCTGCGCACGTTCCAGAAGCTCTACCCGCAATTGAGCCCCAATCGGGTCTGACATGGAAACCGAGACATACACAAACGTCTACACGCTGGTCAAGGCCCTGTCGGGCAACACGGCGTTTACCTCGGAAGAGGATACGCTGGTAAACAGCTTCATCAACCGGCGCATTTACGATGCTTACCGTCGGTTCGAGCGTTGGCCGCGCTACCTCAAGCTCGGGGAGGCCCGTGCCGCTACGGATGGGGTTATTCCGTTCACGCAGGAAACCCTCAGCAGCATTGATACGTTCCTTCGGGTGTATGCCGAGGCTCCTTACTCGGTAAACTCGGTTCAGGAATACGATTTTACGGTGACGGTGGACGGTGCGAAGGTTATCGGCGACTACGAGAGCGCCACTACCTTCTACGTTGATTACAAGAAGCGGCTAGACGGCCCGTTCAACAGCACGACCAACACGTCCATCCCGATTGAATTCAGCAAGTATGCGTCCTACGGGGCATATGCGGACTTCCTTCGCTACGACGAACAGCACGCCAAGGCGCAGGTTGAAGACGCCAATGCGGAGCAAGTCCTTCTGCTAGAATTGCGCTCGGCTATGGCGCAGAGCAACAACCGCAATGCGGGGATGCGTATTCGTAGCCACCACACCGCCCAATCCCGCTGAACATGGCTAACGCTCGCATTGTCAACACGCCTTCGCAGGCTATCCCGCAGAGCGGGACCACCCACGCTCAAATCACGGTGGGTTCTTCGTCCGCCGCCCTTAGTGCCAGTCTCACGCTGGCTGCGGACACGACGCACGTTCTGGTTCAGTTCAATAACGCCAACGCTCGCGTGACGTTCGACGGCTCCACCGCTGCGACCAGCACGCGCGGCTTCCTTTACGTTGACGGAACGCCAGCCTACTGGACCCGGCAAATGTTCAATTCGGCGCGTGCCATTCGCACGGCGAGCACGGATGTCGTAGTTGAGGTTCAGCAACTCAATTTCCTCTAAGCATGGACGTTTTCAAAACACTGCTTCTTAGCACGCCGGGCGCAATTGGCAGTTCGGTTGCCATCACCGGGGGCAGCATCAACGGCACGAACATCGGTGCTACAACGCCGGGCACGGGTGCGTTTACCACGGTTGACGCAAACGGCGTTCATCTTGACAGCGCATACACGATTGCGGCTATGGGCGATAGCCTTACGATGGGCGGCGCTTACATTGATCGCTTGCTTTCCAAGCCTGCGTTTACCGGATGGCAGATTCGCAATCACGGCATCACGGGGCAGACGGCGGTGGTGATGAATACGCGGTTTGATGCCTGCGTTGTTTCCCGTGGTGACGTGAACTATGTCATTATCTGGGCTGGTATTAACGACGTCGTTCAGGACGCTTCTGCGGCTACGATTCAGAATGCCTTGCAGGCCATGTATACGGCTGCTTCGGGCGCCGGAATAAAGGTTGTTGCGGTGAATATGACGCCGTTCAAGACCAATGCCGACTGGAGCGCCGGCAGGCAGACGGTGCTGGATACTGTCAATACGTGGATTTCCTCTACCGCCACTGGTATTGACTACATTGTCGATGCTTACACGGCGCTGGAAGACCCGGGTGCCGCCGATACCTTGCTCGCGGCGTATGACAGCGGGGACCACCTTCACCTAAGCACGGCTGGTTACAACGTGGTCGGAGACGCCATCGCTACTGCACTTGGCACTCTTACGGCAATTGAGGATGCGTCTTCGTTCGTTCGATACGGAGACGAAACGAAGAACGTCATTACGCGGGCCGGAACAAATCATCTCTGGACCGACGCGCAGTTTACGGTTGCTGACACTACTGAAACCACGGGAACCGGAATCGGGGCATTGGTCTGCAAAGGCGGGGCCTCTTTTCGTGGCGGAGTGCGCGCAGCAACTACCGGGACTTTTGGCGGGGTAATTTCCACTACGGACACCACGGCTTCCAGCAGCACCACTACGGGCTCTATTGTTGCCAGTGGCGGCGTTGGTGCGGCTGGCAACATCACCGGCGGTGGCTATCTTAGCGTTGCTGGCTCGATTACCTCCAGCGGCAACGCAACGATTACCGGCGGGTCGCTTGTCTCCAATTCCACATCTGCCGTTCTTACGGCTACGGCAAACGGAACGTCTGCAAAATACGTTCGACTTGGATCAACGGGCGGCTCGTTGTATCTTGGTTCGGAAAGTTCCGTCGGCGGGGGATTCTTCACCGGTGCGGGCGCTTACGAGACGGTGTTGTATTCGCCGTCAAACAACACGTATTTCCGCACGCCCAAAACTACGCTGTCCGGCAACCTCCAAGTCAACGGAAGTCAGAATGTGCTGGCGGTGCCCTCGTCCGCCGACGCGCTTGGAACCAACAGCACGATGACGTTTGAGCTTACGAGCAACACGTCGCTTACGATTAAAGTTCGCGGCACGGATGGCACTACGCGAAGCGTTGCGCTGACTCTCGCATGATATGGGCCTACTTTCTTTTCTTGCATCCGCTGCGGGTGGCACGGTGTTGGGTGGTATTACCCAACTTCTAGGCACGTTTGCCTCTGAAGCCAAGGAATGGTCGGCGAGCAAGCGCCGCATCGCCGAGCTGACGGCGATTAAGGAACGCGACATCGCCATAGGCGAACTGCAAGCCTTCACGAAGGCACAGGAAGCGTCCATCAGCAGCGGT
>Ga0209358_10000366_pt1 | contig 39904 bp, 54 predicted proteins | sample LauGreFa1BDMLBSN_2_FD_187574 | JGI IMG/M metagenome (GOLD analysis project Ga0209358, IMG submission 187574) | Freshwater lake microbial communities from Lake Michigan, USA - Fa13.BD.MLB.SN (SPAdes) (version 2) | ecosystem: Environmental > Aquatic > Freshwater > Lake | place: Lake Michigan, USA... | reverse complement strand
GTTCACCCGGATGCTCAACTTCGACTGTGGACAGGTCGTCAACAACCCGATGGGTGGGGATGCCGTCATGTGGTTTCCGGCCTTTGATCCCGTTGACGATCTCCTGAGCGGATTCGCTTACCTTGCGGGTGGTCACAGGATGATCTTCCCGTCCACAATGTCGTGCAACGTCGCCCAAATCTGCATGGACAGGCTGGCGACCGCCTGACAGGCCACCATCTCCCCAGCGGTCAACGTCCCCACATCATAGGAACGTTCGGCAAGCTCGAGAGTGTGCGCGGCAGCCAGAAACGCGATCCGACACTCCTTCGGTGTCAGGAACACCCCCTGACTCTCGAGAGCGAACCGGGCTTGCGCCACCAACTGGTCGTTGCCCAACCGGGTGACAGTACTTATCAGATCATCAACAACACTCATACCCCTGACCTCCGTATCCGCAGAGAACCCACACCGTAACACAACTGTTACGGAAGATGACGCAACTCTCTCACAACATGATGCTACGCTCCGATCGCCGGTGGATGCACTTGTCGGGGTATCCACCGGCACACAACCTGGAACAGCAGCCTGTACAGAGACAGGCATCAGACCCAACCCGATTGCATGGGGGCCGGTGACACACGGTGACGTGGGTAGACCTCGTTGCATCGACGACGAGGAGCAGCGTTTCCAAACGACACAAATGGCGAAGGTTGTCCACCGAACACGTCTAGACCGGCACCCTGAGGCTACTAGCCCGAATTGTGGGGGAAGAACAACCGCCAGCTCTGACACAGCATGGTGAGGACGCGAGACGAGGAACGAAGTCGAAGCGTCGACCCAACGAGCGAAGCGAGGCGGGAGTGCAACGTGAGCAAAACCAGCACAGAAGCCGCCCGGAACGGGTGACAACAAGCCCTAGACCTGCAAATGGCTGCATAAACATACCGTCACACAACCGCAACAATCGCAACACAACCGCAACACAACACAACCGCAACACACCACTCGAGCCGCCCACACACCCAACCAGGGGGGCCAAAAAATACGGGAACGTGTAGTAGTAGTAGGGGGCTGGGGTCCCCCCACGGGTGCGTACGGGGGTGGGGGGGGGTTGGGCACTGGCACCGGTAGGGGTGGGGTCTGGGCTGGGGTGACGTGGTCACGGTCGGCAGGTGGCAGGGGTGGCACGGGTCGGGGCAGGGCACGAGGGTCGAACCCCTCCGGCTACGCCGGTCCAGCCTTCGGGCTGCGCCCTCGCCTGATCGTGGACACCGAGCACCGGCGTGCTTCCCGACAGGCAGGCCGCATGATTACGCGAGGGGATGAATCTTTATGAATCTTGCCGATCGTAACGTGTTCGTCATATAGCAGGGGTAAACTCCGAACATGGTCAATACGGACCAACAACGAAAGGAACCAGCCATGAGAGAGCCCCGCAAAACCAAGCTCGGCACAACGTCGAAGTCACGCCCCGCACACTTCCCCCGCCCGATGGGCATCTGGTACACCGATGACACCATGTTCACCGACCCGGACAAGGTGACCGCTGCGGAATGTGAACTGATGGCCATCCTCCCCGCCGACAAGGCTCACGAGTACGCCCGCTACCTTTACGAAGAATCACAGACCGAATCCGACAACTGGCAAACGGTCCAAATCTTCGCCCGACCCGCCGACCGTGAAGGTTGGCACCTGTCGCAAGGCTACGACCGCACGACCAACGCCGACCCGATCGTGACCGCCCTAGTTGATGCCCTCGCCCGAGAGTTCGGCGGAGTCTGGGAAGTCACCCCGACCGGTGGGGGATGCGACGCAATCACCTGCGACGGTCTATTGACCGATGCGCGGCGGGCCACGTTGGTGATCGTCGCCCAAGCGAACGCCCCCGTTCTCGGAGTGGACGAGGGGTGTTCGGTCATCGTTCTCCCGAAGTATGCCAGCGGAGAAGATGGACAGACCTACGACACGACCGCCCGCACCGGCTACCTGTCGGGGGTCGAAGTCGCCGACCTCGTCGCCTTCGCCATCGCCGACACCCGTTTCACCCCTCTTCCCGTGGTCGTCTGACCCCGACAGCGTCGCCCCGCAGGCGGGGGATAGGTGGGTCCGACTCCCACCCGACGCACTCCGACCAACACGGTCGGTAACCCAACCCGAAAGGACACCCAGCCATGAAGCCCACCAACTGTTCCGGATGTTCCGAGCCCTTGCGAGATTGTTTGTGCGAGGTCGAAGCCCCGACCCGCCACTACTTCTTCTGGTCCATTGATGGCGAAGAGGACTGGTGCTACTACGACGGCCCGGACACTCTCGCCCAAGTCGTCGCCGATTTCCTGACCGAGTGCGACGCGTTCGGATGGCACGAGTACCCGAACACGTTCGCCCTGACGTGCTGCGCACCGGAACAACCCGACTACGACAGCGACCCCGATTGGTTCCTGTCCGACCACTTCCACGCTGGCACGGTGACCCCGATCCTCGGAGACGTTCCGGACTACTGGCTCACCCCCAGCCCCAACGCCTGACCCCCGACCGCCTGCCCAGTTCGCTGGCTCGCACCGTCTCGAAGCGGTGGCAGGCACTCCGACCAGCCTGGTCGGACCCGCTCCCGTTCTGGGGGTGGGCGTACTGGGCGAGCATTCGCTCCGAAATACCTCGGGCGTACATTGCCCACCAAACGAAAGGATACAAACCCATGACCCCAGACCGATCCCGCATAAGGTGGATGATCGCAGACCCGGACACCGGCGCAGTTATCGCGCCCGAGTTCGCCGTGGCGATTGATCTGCACCGCTTGACCGCCGAGCAGATTGACGACGCGACCGACGCCAGCGAGCTCGACATGGTCCCCGCCGACGTTCTCGATGAGTCCGTAAGTCTGGCGAACCTGCTCGCCGACGGTCTGCGGTGGCGGGCTTGGATGTCCACCCCGTACGGAAATTCTCACTACACCCGTGGCAACACCTACACGACGCCCGACGAAGGTATTAGGTGCCCCGCTTGCGATCTCGCCGAGAACCGCACCCGGTACATCGACATTCGCACCGCCGTCGTCGTCCCGTGGGACGTTATGGGCGACCCCCGCGCCTATGCGCTCGTTTGCCCCGAGTGTGCCGAGGTGACCTCGCCCCGGTGCTCAAACTGCGGTAACGAATGGGGGAACATTGCGCCAATGGACGACGAGCCGTCGTCCTTGCTGTATTGCGCCGACTGCCGAAACGAGTACGACAACGCCGAAGGGGTAGAAGCATGACCGCCCGCCGCGACCGCCTACCCCAATCCCCCGCACTCTCTGGGGGTTGGGTGACCGTGGCCGACGGGCTGCGCCTGTACATTCAGGCCGACGCAAAGACGGCCCCGAGTGTGCTCATCGACGCCCGCGGGTCTGCCCGTGCGGACCTTCACAACGCATTGCCGTTGCCGGTCGGCCCGCTCGATCAGGGGGGGACGTGCGACCGGACGACGCCCGCATGCCGAGAGTGTTACGCCGCAGGGATCGAGAACCTGTCCCCGGCCCTAGCCCGGAACGCCTCGCACAATCTCGCCACGTTGCGCACGTTGTACGGAAACGAAGGCCGTGCCGGTGCGCGTCGAGTCGTGGCCGCCCTGGTCGCCGTCGTCGAGCACTCGGCCCGGCAACAGACTGCCCGAGGGGTGCGCCGTCCCGCGTTCCGGTGGCAATCCGGCGGTGACCTGTTCGCCCCTTGGTATGCGCGCGCGATCCGTGAAACGATGCGCCAAACCCCAACGGTAGACCATTGGCTTTATACCCGCGACAACGTGAACGCCCGCCACCTGCTACCCGTCCCCGATAATGGGCGCGTGTACCTTTCGGCGGACGAGCACAACGCCCCGACAATGGCCCGCGCCTCGGTGCGTCTCGGCCTTCCCGTGGCTGTACTCGCCGACGACCGACGCCACGCCGTCGCCGTTTGGGCGCAGTTGGCAGCCGTGGCCCCCGTGGCCGGTCGCCCGTTTGAGTGTCCTGCTACCGGTCGCCACGTCGAGGACGGAACCGGAGTCGCGGCGCACGTTGTCGGCCCCGACGGACGCCGGAGCACCGCCCGCCCCGGTGCGCCCGGTGTCGGTGCCTGTATCGCTTGCGCGGTCTGCCTGCCCGGTGGCCCGGTGCGCCCCGTGACCTTCCTACAGCATGGCGGGAAAGGTGCGCCCGATTCGCGCGGGAAACTCGGCGCAGCCGTCGCCGTTCGTGTGCGCCGCATGGAGGTGGCGCGATGATCGCCGCCGACGCTTACCGATGCGCCGAAGGATGGTGCCGAGACGTTACCAACTGGCCCCACCCGTTAGCCGTCGCCGGGTTTCTCGTGGTGCTGGTGCTGGTCTGGCGGTCGTGCCGTGATTGAGCGTACTGATGCGCCCCCGTGCGCCCGTGGCGATCTCTCGCACGTTTGCGGGTCCCGTTGCCTGCCCGCCCTAGTGCGCACACTCCCGCCCGCCCCGGCGGGGTGGCGATGGAAATACGGGCAGACCGCCCCCCGGTGCTGGTCCGTCTACCTTCAGCGCGTCGGGGGAGTTGGGTGCTGGTATGTCCTCGGGCTTGCCCCCGTCGATACCGCCCGCGAACTCGCCGCCGTAGTCTGGGCCTACACACTCGGCCACCAGCACCCGAAACCCTAACCCCGTCGAAGCCCCGCCCCACTCGGGCGGGGCTTCTTCACGCCCCGGCACCAGCCCGCCCAAAACGCTGGGTGTGGGCAGGGATTGCGTACATTCGTCCAAAAATTGATGCTCCAACCACGATTCCGATAGGGTAAACATTTATTATGCGTACTGTCCGGTCTGTCACCGCCAATTTTCTAACTTCCTACCCCTCGATCCACACTCGAAAGAGGTACAAGAAGGACATCGTGACCTGGCAACGCTGGTGCGCCGAGCAGGGCGTACATCCGTTGGATTGTTCGGTGGCGAACGCACAACAGTTTGTTGCGTGGATGTCTGCCCAGTACACGCCGACGAGCGTGGCCTCAAGGGTGTGCGGTGTCGCCAAATGGTTTGATGCCCTGGTGGACGCTGGCGTGTTGCGGGCGCACGGTCTGCACTCTGTGAAGCTGCCCAAGCGTGAGATCGTCCTGAACCTCGAGAGCATCCCAACCGACGACGAGATGATGCTGGTGATGGCTGAGGCCGCCAAGCTCGGTCCGCGTTGGGAATGGCTGGCGGGCATGGTGGCGTGGGCTGGCTGTGACTGTCAGGAGGCTCTCCGGGTGCGTGGTGTCGACGTGCGCACATGGGAAGGTAAGACGCTGGTGACGGTGCGAAGCCGGAAGCAGAACCGGCGGGAGATCCCGGTCGACGGGCGTCTCGAGGTGCTGACCGTCGGACTCCAGTCGGTGTATGCCCCGACCACCCCGCTCGCTGGGACGATGACATCCGAATGGGCGACGATCCGACTCGGGAAGATCGCGTCAGCTGCGACAGGACGCCGGTTGAACGTGCAAGACATGAGACGTTGGGCGGTCCGCCGACAGTTTGAGCGCGGTGTGCCGGTGCCGGTCATCGCCCGCTGGCTCGGCCATACGACCGACCGCTGGGTGCGTCAGACGTTGCGTCTCACCGACGGGGTGGCCGAGGTGACTGCCGCCGAGGTGATCTCGAGCATCCTGGTGGAGCCGGACGGTGGCCGGTTTGGCTCCGGTCAGGCTCCCGACTCGATTATTTGATCCAGCGTCGCAGGAACCAGAGGACGAGAGCCGCGCAGGTGATGTACAGGCTCCCGAAGTAGATGATGTCGATCGCTCGTTCCACGAAACGCTCCTGTTCGGGGGTAAGTGTCCGCACCTGAGGTACAGGGCGAATTTCGTCAGCGACGTTATTCCGCATACTCATCCATGAATTGTATGGCATCCCGCCACGTCGAGGTGACTTTCATCTGGTCTTGATGCTCCTGGTCGTCGGCGATGCGAACGATGTACAGGCACGGTTCCCCACCATCGTCCAATTCGGTTCGTTCCGCTTTGGTCATCAGCACGTTGTCGTGGGTCAGGCAATGCATCGGAGAACACCAGCCCTGCTCAATGCCTGTCATGAGCCACTCTTTCGGGGTCATTGTCATGTTCCCAACAGTACAGAGTTCAGGTGACCGGCGATCCACTGGGCGACCGGCGCGGCGACACCGTTCCCACATTGTTTGTAGCGGTGCGTGTCGGCCTGCTCTTTACCTTCGTCCGTCCAGCGGGTGTGGTCGTCGGGCCATCCCATCAGCCGTTCACACTCGAGCGGTGTCAGTCGACGTACAGCGAGGCTGGTGGTGACTGACGGGGACTGCTGGCTGGCTTTGAGGGTTGGCGAAAGGTCGGTGAACACGTTCGCGTTGGAACCGAACTGGGTGTCAAACGAGTAGGGCTGGATGATCGCTGGCTTGTTGTTGCCTCCACCACCAGACTCAAGGGTCGGGGCCATCTCTTCCTCGTACCCGATGCCGTACGCTTTCGCTGATGCTCCCGGCTTGAACGACGCCGCGACCGGCTCGGCGAGCATTGGTTGCGCCACAAAATCGCTACTATCTCGACCGACCCTCAATGAGCGGTGAATTCCGCTGTCATCCAGTTTTTGGTTATAGCCATCGTAAACGATTGGTTCGGCCAGCATTGGTACTTGTCCACCGCCTGTCCCCATGCGCTGCTTCAGGGTTGGGACGATCTCGGTTTCCATACGGAAGTCGTCGTGCCGGGTGCCGTCAAAGATGATCGGCATCAGTACGGTCGCCCTGGATTCGCCGCCGTTGTCAAAAGCGTTGAGCGTCGGGGTGACTTCCCCCTCGACCCATGTCTCGTCGTCGGTGTCGTTCTGGGCGCGTCGTGCCTTCACGAACGGGATAAGCAGGTCGTTGTACGCATCCTGACCGTTGTACGAACCAGGGTGTGCGCCCGGTGTCAGGCATCCGACGGTTGGTTGGAGGCCACCTGCATCAACGCTCGTCGCAACGCTTCCGGCAACGTCTTGCCCCTTCTTTCGGCCCTTCGCAAAATCCCCTCGGCGGCCTTCGCTGACAGGTAGTAGCGGGTCGGGACATCGGTCGGCGGTTGCAGGATCGAAGATAGCGACGAGGAAGACGCGCCGTCGTCGTTGGGGGACTCCGAAATGTTGCGCGTCCAAGACAGCCCACTCGACAAGACACGCCCCGAGGTCAACCATTTCGTCGACGACCGACTTGAAGTCGGCTCCGTTGTTGGAAGACAAGGCTCCGGGGACGTTCTCCCAAAGGACTGCTCGGGGAAGAGGGCCAGTTGGTCGGGATGAGGTTGCATCTCGCATCTCCTTGATGATTCGCACAGCTTCATAGAACATGGATGATCGACCGCCGTCCAACCCGGCTCGTTTACCGGCGACGGACAGGTCTTGGCACGGGGAACCGAACGTGAGAACGTCACACGGTGGCAGGTCTGCCCCGTTGACTTCTTGTACGTCACCCCATTTGGGTACGTCGGGCCAATGGCGGCGCAGGATGGATTGGGCGTGTTTGTCCCATTCGACCTGGAATACGCAATCCATGTGGGTGTCAAACCCCATGTCCATACCGCCGACACCGGAGAATAGGGAACCGTAGGTGAAGCGGGTCATGTCCGTCGCATCCCATCGCGCCATTGCCGGTCGCTGATGCGTTCGACTGCGCTCATGGTGCGCCTGTTCGCTTCCTCGAGCGATGCGAGTTGTTCGCTGATCTTCTCCAGCCCAGATGCGATGGCGAGCATCAGTTTCTTCAAATCGTCCTCAGTCACCACGCACCGCCTCGTTCATAAAGTGGGCTACCAAATCTTTGGGCGAGGTTTTGAGCGGGTCACAATAGGCGAATACCTCGTAACACGCCATCTGTAGGGCAACACGCAGTAACTCAATCTCGTCGGCGGCCTTGTCACAAGCTCCAATGATGTCGCTGTACTTGTCAAGAGTCCGAAGTCGGGTCACGATGTCCTCAGTCATTGCAGAACACCTCCATATGCGCGTCCCGACCGGCGTCGGTGATCGCACACACGATGCGTTGACGGCCTCGAGAGTTCGGGCGTGTCTCCCCGGTCGGTGCGATCCAGCCGAGAGCACGAAGGTCGGAGGCTCGGCGTCGCAACCCTTCGTCTGCGAGAGTCGGCGGGTGACCGAGGGTCACTTCGACTGCTTCCTCGTCGGTCAGGTCGGCGAGCGTGTACGCATCCAACAGTCGTGCGATCTGACTGTTGCGGTTCGGCGGGGTGACGCTGGTGGTCGGGTCGTCGTTGCGGACAGCCAACGGGAGGACGAGCTGGAGGTGGCTCATGCTGCCACGTCCCGCAGGATCGCGTCCTTGTCGGTCCACACGACACCGTTCGGACCCATGATCTCCCAACCGTGATTGGCGGCCCGGATGAACAGCACGATCATCCACGGCGACCAGCCGGTCGGATATTCATCCGATTGGTACTTGTATTCCAACGGTCGGATGGGTTGTTGCCAGGGCAGGTTCATTTGGTTTCCTTTGGTTATTCGTCAAAGTATTGACGAGGTGTGTAGTGAGAGTATCGCTTGCAGGTGTGGCAGAGAAGGATGCCTGTCTGCCGGTGGAACCCTGCGGGGATCAGGTCGGGTGGGATCGGTGTCCCACACTCGTCGCAGTCCCCTTCAGTCGGCTGGTCAAACATCGGCTTCTTCGCCATGAACGGAGCCTACAGACTCGGCCAATACGATGTCACGGCTTTCCGCTGCGATCGCCTCGAGGTCGGGTGTCTGGCCTCGGTGGACGACGGTGACGAGGGTGACGAACTCGCGCAACCGGATGTCGTATCCACTCACGCCGACACCCCGTTTCCGTTCGTTGTACTGGTAGTCGTTCCACGCTTGGCGACACGCTTTGCAGGGGGGCAGGTTGAGTCGGGTTTCGTGCCGGTATCCGTCGATGGTGCCGTGGACGATGCGGGCGACCCGTGCGTCGGCACGTTTCCCTCGAGGTTCCTTGTTGCGGATCGCACGGCGTTCCCGTTCGGTGGTGCCACCCCAGATCCCGCGTTCGTTCATGGCGACCGCATGGTTCAGGCATTCAGCTCGGACAGGGCACGGCGGTAGCCCTGGTGTGCGTCGGGTGGCTTTGCGCCCGTTGCAAATCTGTTTCGCTTCGGTGGCAGGCTGGCCGACATCGGGCTGAAAGTAGTTGGGGTCCATGCCTCGACACGCTGCGTCTTTGATCCAGGGGATCGGCACGAAATCCAGTTTGGGCAGGTCGGAGGCCATCAGGAGAACTCCCTCCATGCGGACGCCGAGTCGGACAGGCGTTCAGCAGATTCGACAGTCCAATCGTTGTTGTCGATCGCCCATGCGAGACGGTTCCCTCGGATGCGCAACTCTTCGTTCTCGGCTCGCAGTTCGTTGATCGTGTCGGTGCATTGGAGCAGATGTTGTGCCATCAGGTTCAGATGCCCTTGCGTGGCTGCGCGTCGCAGTCTCCACAGTTTGAGAGGGTTCACGACTTGTCGCCGTCAGGATGGTTGACTTGCAGGTGTTTGATGAACGCCGAGATTTCTTTCTTGCTCATGTCGGCCATCGAGGTGACGGTGCGGTTCAACACCATCTCAGCGAGGTTGATGGACTCGGCCTTGTTGACGATGCCCCATTCACGAAGCAACGCCCGTGCCATCCCAATCTGTTTCGGTGTCGCCATGTTCGGGTCGGCGATCTCTTCGGGGTACACGGTTTCGGGACGCTGATCTTCGATGATTTCCGCATCCACAATGTCGGAGCCGGGGAACGCTTCTTCCCATGAGGTTTCCACGACTGCTTCCACCGGCGGTTCCGGCTGGTTGGGGATGGTGGTCGGCTTCTCGATGAACACCGGCGGTTCGGCGGGGACTTCCTCCCAGTCTGATCCGGCGATGGACGCAGCCTCTTCGGGGGTGTATGACAGTCCGGCGACGACATCGGCGAACAGCATTCGGCACAGTTCGGAGGTGGCGCGAGCCAACAGCATCGCACGAGGGTATGTCTTCCACGCACCACGACCGGCCAGACCGGCGTTCTGTGCGTCCTTCATCGTCCACTTCACGGTCGCTTCGGAACCGGAGTCGGCACGGCATCCGTACAGGATGACTTCGTCGTTCATGCACACCTTCACGTCGATGCGGTGACCGGCCTTGAAGACGAGTGCTCGCATCAGTTCGGGGGCCATGCTCGGCTTGCCTTCGATGACGTGGATGCTGTTCAGCGACTGCATGGGGCCGAGGCCCAGTTCCTCGCCGTACAGGACGGCTGCGAACACCGACTCGGGCTTGCCTCGGAAGGCGGTCGGCACGAACGGTGTGTTGGAGATCCGCTGTGCGGTCTTCCACGACACTTCGGCGGGTGTCAGCGGACGATGCACCTCGACCGCGTTGCTGGTTTCTTGCTGGCTCATGTTGGTTTCCTCTTTCACTTGGTGATCTGGATGGTGTGGCGACCGTAGGTGGCTTCGCCGTAGGTGTCGGGGTCGATGCCGAGTTCCTTCAGGGCGGTGACACGCCAGCCGAGGGAAGCGGTCAACGGCAGAACCTTCTTCAGGTTGTCGAGCATGGTGGCGACGTTCGTCAGGGTGATCTCCCCGGTTCCGTTCGGGTCGAGGCTGGCACGGCACAGGTCGCGCATCAAATCCTCAGACTGCCATTTGCGGGTGGAGCTGGTGCGACGCTCGACGGTGCCGATGCCGTCCACAAACTGCTTCTTCTCGGGAAGCAGACGGGTGATGTCGTCCTCGGTGGCTCGCATCAGTACGTCGATGTCCGCTTTGATGGTCTTCAGATACTGCCATGCTGCGAGCAGTTGCTGATAGTCGCCTTGCTCGGCGAGAGCCTGTCGGCCCTGGTCGGCGGTCAGGAGTGCGTTGCGCAGCCCGTCGGCGGTGTGTGTTTCGATGCTCGAGGTGAGCGGGACCAGTTCGGTCATGGTATTACCCCTTTCAGTTGACCTCACCGTAGCGGTGGGGTGTTGCACGGTTCTAGTTTCCCCCCGATTGGGAGGGTTGTCAAGGACTTATTTGCAGGGCCGTGACCAGGGGTGAAACCCGCATCCACGGTGGTGTTCGTGCCAAATGTACATCTCCCATGCCCACGCGAAGTTGTAGTACGGGTCTTTGACGTACTCCCAGCTTCCGTATTTGGCTTCAATCTCGTTGAGCCACACCTGGTTGATTTGTAGTGGGCCTCGATCCCAGCCGTTGAAGTTTTTGTGGCCGTCGATGATGTTGAGGCATCGGGATTCTTGCCATGCTTCGTCAAGCACGTCAATGAGCAGATGGTCGGGCCATCCGGCTGCGGAGGCGATCGGGGCTAGTTCGGCGCATTTCGCGTCGGCGGGGACGAGGGTGCTGGTCGTCGTGGTCGGTGCGACCGTCGTCGTCGTGGTGCTGGTGGTGGTTGGTGCGACGGTGACCGTGGTGACCGGGCTGGTCGGTGGTTGAACGGTTTCGGTTGGGGCGCATCCGATTATGGCAATAGACGCAACGATTGTGAGTGTGAGACGCATACGGAACCTCCGGTAGAGGCGACAGAGGCTCGAGGCCGTCGATGTCGCGTTTGTTATGCGTCACCAGTTTAGTGGATCACGATGAGGCGATGTCGGGCATCACACGAAATGACATCGTGAGCAGGAGTTACGAAAAATCGTTGTAAAAATCCATGACGGATTGTGGGTACTTTGATCTCGGGATAATCATTAGTTCCTCACCGAACAACACCGCGTCGTATCCTTGACGTTGGGCTATTTGGGCCAGCGCACCCTTGGCTTTCGTCTCATTTGAGAGATTGCCGCCCAACGCATCAACGATATCTAGGAAGTCGTAATACTCCTGAAATGACAAACCGGCTTCGTTGAATTCTCTCACAGAAATTTCATCAAAGTCAGCACCAAACTCCAATATCTTCGCGTCACTCGGCAATGTCACTTGGAGCGGAACGCCGCCACGGATGTCGCCATACTGGTCGTTCATCGTCTGAGCGAACAGGTCGTCGGTTGGCGACCCGAGTTTGCTGGCGAAGATAGTGCCTTCAGGGAAGACACCTTCGCCAAATGTCCGTGCGCCCATATTGCCACGCCATGAACTTGGCTCAGACTCCATCCCTTCGGCCAACAGTCTTCCAGCCTGATCTGGCAATGTTCTATGGACAAAGACGCTTGTTCCCCGTGGCTCATACGGTTCAGTAAAGGTCACCCGGTCAAACGTCTGATCGCCTTGCGCTAGTCGACGGCTAAAAGCATCAGCAGTTTCGTTGGCATCTGGTTGTACCGGCTTGAACGTCAATGCGTTACGAATTGGTTCGGATGGTGAGCGAAGAACCGGTTTTGTTTGTCGGGCATTCAATGCCTGTTGCAATTCTGGGTTCGTTGTTGCAATACGCAGGTTCGGATACTTCGCGTTGAGATGTTCAACGATTGTGTCAATGGCGTCGTCACTTGGTTTTCCGAAAAATGCGAGTGATTCCGCGTCCAAGTGAATGATCGCATCGTTGCCTGTGCCAGCAACCGAATAGGTTACCTGTGGTTTCGCCTGCGACCCCTCAATGTTGAACCGGAAAGAACCCTCAGTCATGCTGGGAAATACTTGCCTAGTTCTGTCATCAACGATCGAGAACTGTTTAGGTTGGCTTGGTGCAGTCTCCGCTCGCGCCTTCGCCGATGCCAGTTCCTCGACTGGGTTCATCGTACGCCCAGTCTGCGGTGTCGTCACCTCGGGGGTATAACGCAACAACGCATCCCGTACCGCTTGCCTATTTGTTGTAGGCGTATCAGAGGGGACAACTCTTGCTTTGATGACATCATTAGAAACTGATGTGATTTGCAATTTGGTATTCGGTGGCAACGTCAATTCTTGTTCTATGGACTTGTATGCGTCACCAAACATTTCAGGTGTAGCAACGCGTGTCCCCTTGGGAACTTCAATTTCTAGAATCCGACCAGCGTTGCTGTACCCTTCGGCAATCTTGCGGTCAATCGTTGTTGACATGAACCCTGGCTCTTCAATTACGTCGCCGGGTTTCCATGTGCGCACAAAATCGCTGTATGCGTTCGTGCCTGCTTCTGGTTCTTCGACCATAATGCCGCGAAATACTTTGACAGGTTGCTGCAACGGTGGTACTCGCTGGAAAAACGCTTGAGCCTCAGCAATTTCTGCGTCAAATGCATCCCCCAGATAATCCCCTCGAAGCCGATCATTTATCATCGGTTCGCCACCCCAGAAATACGACAAACCTCTATTCTGGCCTCCCGTTATTTGTGCGTCAGCGTTGATGGTTCTGGCAAGCTGGCCCAACTCATCAGGGGTCATAAGTTGTGCCTGTGCCATGTCTTCAGCGAGAGCGTTGCGGGTTGCTCGATACGGGGTGGCTGGGATGTCGGCATTCGTCAACGGCTTGTATGGCACCGCCTTCGGTGCGACGACACCGGCACCGCGGGCCGCACCCATTGCCGCCGGGGCAACGACCGAGGCGACATCCAGATACGGGCCTGCTGCGGCCAGCGTCCCCGTCAACCCTCCACCGGCAGCCTGATACGCCCGTGCTGACGGCGACTGAGACAGGGTGTCCTTGCCGGTAATGATCGAGCGACCCAACTCTTTGGCATCGCCGTAAACGTGTTGCAACGACTTGCCACCCTGCACGAACAGGTTCACCGACCCCACGGATTCAGGGTTTACATCTGGCACACCAGGGATCAACTCAAACGGTTTAGCCACAATGTCGGCGGCGGTGGCAAATGGCGAAATCGTAAGACCAGCAGCACCTTTCAGGCCGCCGAGCACATTGTCCCAAGTCGAAGGCTTCTTCGCCGTCCGCTTGTCAACAAGCTGTTGCAGGGCAGCCGAGTACGCCGGTGACAGGGTGCTACCACCACCACGCGACGGGTCTTGCTTCATTACTTCCCTCGCTTGGCCCGATCAGCCTCAGCCAATGCGATCGCAAGAGCCTGCTTCGGGTTCTTCACCACAGGACCACCCTTGCCGGAGTGCAGGGTTCCCGACTTGTATTCGCGCATCACCTTACGAACCTTGTCCATCACTTGGCCTTGTCTGCTTTGGCTCGGGCGTACTGCTCGAGAAGACGCTTCCCCATTGACCGTGCCTGCTCCGGCGACGACGCACCCCACGCTTTCAGGGCGAGAGCCTTACGGGTCGGGCGACCCTGCTCATCCTTCATCGGCCCCGGCGAGCCACCCATACGGGACAGGAACGAACCTTTGCGACGCATCTGCTCAGGGGTCGTCGGTCGACCTTTCACAGGGGCTTTCAGGGTGCCACCAGTCTGCGCCTTGTACGACGCTCGACCTTTGGCGTTCAACCCTCCAGCAGGGTTCTGCCCTTCTTTGCGTTGCCAGGCTGGGGTAGCCATCTCAGCTCATGGGGGGCATCGGAGCCTGCATGGGCATCCGCATCGGGCCACCCATCTGTGCGCCCATCATCGGCTGACGGGAAGCGAGGCGGGCGGGGAGCATCTGACCTTCGCCGGTCAGCATCTCTTCGGTGACGACGCCGGTGCCACCACACAACGGACAGGGGTACTGCTCGGCCTCTTCACCGGCTTCTTCGCCCATGCCACCGCCACCAGCCATACCGGCTGCGAGACTGCCAAGCGCGTTACTGTACATCGGGTTCATCGTCTGCTCCTTGTACGACGAGCCGCAATCCGTCTACGCCGTCTATGACTGGTGCGTAGAAGTCTATACGAACGAGGATGTCAGGGGTGTCGTCTTCGATGATGCCAGCGTCGACCAGCCCGTCAATCCCGGCTTTAGCGGCGGGGAAGCAGGCGGCGACATCTTGGGGGGAGCGACCGTTCTTGTGCAGAGGGTAGACGGAGACGTGCAACCGCTGGTGGGCGGGGATACCGGCCTCGAGGGCGCACCGGCAGAACTGTTCACGCCACCATTTGGTGTCGGACGCTCGTTTGCCCCAGTTGTTCGTTTTCCGCTCCTGGTTGAGGGTGGTGGGACGTTTGCCGACGACTTCTAAAGCCCAGATCATTGTCCGATCCTAGACAGGATGCGTTCACGTTCCCGTCTTTGTTGTGCCTGAATGTCCTTGATGGACTGGAGCAACGCCTGCTCTTCGGCGACATCCTGCTCGATGATCGGCTTGGGGACACCGAAGGTTCCGAGTAGCGCACCGGCAATCTGGGCGGGGCGGGACAGCCGTTGGACGGCATACCGGCCTTCGGTTCGTGCGGAGCCTTGCGGGAACCGTTGGACGTTGCCGAGCGCGATGTCGGTTCCAGGGATGCGCTCGCCGGTCGGGCCGTAAGCGGGCAGGTTGCGGAACGGGCCACCCATCGTGGTCAAACCGATGTAGCCGAGTTCGCCGAGCAGGTCGCCCCATCCTCTGTCGGTGGACACGTTGCCGGTCAGCAGGCTTCCTTGTCCCTCGAGATAGCCGGGACGCTGGATGTTGCCTCCGAGGATATTTATTTGCCCGCCACCGCCATAGTAGGAGATCGCCGAGGCGGCGCGAACGGGTGCGGTGATGGTCGGCGAAATGTTCTGGAACTGTTCCGTCAACGCCTTGATTGGGTTGGGTTGCAGGATGATCGCATCCTGATACGGGTTCAGGAACGACAGGTCAAAGTAGTAGCCGAGCATTGGGACTCGACCTTCGAGGAATGGGAACAGTCCCTCTTGTTCGGGTGACGATGCGATCGAGCCGAGAGCGGCGGTGAACAGCACACGGTCGGGATGGTCAATCGCCATCTTCACCGCAGCCTTGTTGATGTAGCGGATCCACGACCAGAACGGGTAGATGTTGCGCACCACGTTCTTCTCAAACGGGTTCAACTCGGTGAACGCTCCGAGAGCATCGTTGGTTTCGCGCACCGCTTGGTTGACAGCATCACGAATGTTGGCATCGTCTAAATAGTTGAGCGGTGTCACGCTGTCAATGGTCAGGCCGCGCTCGTTCAGGATGCGTTCTAGTTTGATAGAGGCTGTCGCAGCACGGGCAACCGTGTTCTGGTATTCGTTGAACCGGTACGACTTCTCACGGAAACCAGGGAACATTCGGAATCCGGGTGTGTCACGCAAAAACGGCACCGGCCCCTGAATCTGATAGTCGGCGATCGCTGCTCGAGGGTTTAGACCGCGCATCTGTTGCAAGTCAAAGTCTCGAAGTCCACGCGCCTGTAGCCCTGCGCCAATCAACACGCTAATCAGGTCGTTCTCAATAGTGCCGGTCAACGACTCCAACCGTTTGCTGCTAGAAGTGAGCAGGCTGTCGATCTCGCTCATGCGTCGGAACAATTCGGCGGGGGGGACATCACCCAACGCCCATGCGTTGATGACGTTGCCAACGAGGTCGCCGATCTGCCAACGCAACGAGAACGGGAGAACGGTTGACTTCCATTCGGAGGTGAACTTTCCGAGCGTGTTGCCGACCGCCTGAACTGCGTCAGGCATATTGCCAGAGCCTCGCGGCACAAACTGCTGGGTCAGTTTCTCGCGCATCCCAATACGCATCAGGATCGTGTTCGGGTCAATCTGTTCGGCGGGGACGGTGCGCAGAAGGTCACCTAACGCTTCGTGTGCGCCAGTTGTCGGATCCACCTTGACCGGGCTGACCGCCTCGTAGCCGTTGCGTTGAGCGATCTCAAACAGTCGCACACCGACTTCGGCTTTCACCGCAGCGTCCACTTGCGCTGGGGTGCGGACAAGGTTCTGGGCGGCGACATCAGACTGTGCTTTCTTGACGATTGCTTCCAACTGTTTGGGGGTGACAAGACTGCCCATGCGCACAGAGAAACGCCGATCCATGACAACATCTTCAAGGACTCGGTTGCGGCCCACGACGTTGAAGATTTCGTCGAACCGTTTCATCATGTCATCAAGACGCAACGGCATGATGTCCGAGGTTCTTAGCATCGAAGTCGGCGACTTGACCTGCGGGGCGGCACCTTCCAAACGGAGTTCGGTCATCACACGGGAAGCGTCACGGGCTGTGGTGGGCAAACCACCAGGGAGGTAGCCGAGCTGACTGTCCGCACCCAACAGTTGTGGGCCGAACGGCTGCGCCATTTGTGTGCCGACAGCGGTAGCAGATTGACGCACCCCAGAAACATCGGTGAGCATCCTTGACTGGACTGCGAACTGTTCACGCAACTGGTCAAGCCGGATCTGCTTGTTCAGATCCTTGTTGCGCAACTGTTCGATCTCAGCTTCCGCTTTCGTCTGCGGACCCTTCAGCATCTGCCCTTCAACGGTTCCGTCAGGTTGCTCAATGATCTTGCCGATGCCCTTCAGTTGGCCTCGGACGATGCGCCGCTGTTCGGCGGTGCCTTCCTTGCGGAGCCGTTGGACGTTGCGCTCCTGTTTGGTGACATCTCGGTCGGCTCGACGCAGGTTCTCGAGCAGTTCTTTCGGAATGGGGATCAACCGGGGTGGTGCGCCTTCGTACGGAAGACCGGCTTCCATCTCGGTGGCATACCGGTCACGCAAACGCAGGTCGGCGGTCAGCAGGTTTGGGTTTGTGGCATAGGCGATCGCACGGGCCGTAACGGCAAGACTGCGCTCAGAAACACGGTAACCGGTGTCTGTTTCGGCGGCCATTTCTTGCGCAACTTGAGCCAACGTAACTTTCTTTGCGGCTCTTTCGTCGTTGATCGCCCGCACAACATCAACGAGCGACTGTGCCAATGCTCGGTAACTTTCGTCAACCGTGTCAAACGCTTCGCTGTATCTAGTAACAAAGTCTTCGCCATCAACACCACGATTGACTGGTTCGCGCTTGGTGGGCTTCTTCTCTACATGATTACGGGCAAAATAGTCCAATGCCTGCTTAGCCAAAGCAGGGTCAACCTCTGCCAGAAGTTTTTCCAGCACTTGTCGAAACGGTTCGCCACGGGTGAACGCAGGATCATTGAATTGTCGCCAAGAAATCTTGCCGATCGTCATAATGTCCCGCAATTGCTGAGATGTATCCAGTCGACGGCGTTCAGTCTGGTCAACGCGACGTTGCCGTTCTGCTTTCACCCTCGGATCACGGGGGTCAATCGTTGCGTCCTCCAACGCAGGGTCGGGTCGCCCAGCGTCCACTTCACGTTGCCGAGCCTCAAACTCTGCGATCAAAGCCTCAAAGAAAACTGGGTCATCCATTTGTTCGGCCAGCCGGACAGCCTCGTCAATGTCGTCGATGATCGTCTGACGTTCATCGGGGGTCAACGCCAATTCGTCCTGACGGGCGGTGCGCTCATACTCTGCGATCGCATCCTCGGCGACACGCTTTTGTCCAGCAGACAACTCCACCTGCTCTAGGGCGGCGGTAACACCAGGCAGTTCCTCGTCACGAATCCGGTTTAGGTTGTCGACCAGCGCACGGACGGTGGTTTGGATGGCACCCAACCGGGCTTCAGCCTCAATCAGGTCGTTGATCGTCTGCGCCTTCTCAGCGGTGACCGTTTCGCGTTGTGCCTCGATCTCGGCGATGCGCTCACGGATGCGGGCCATCAGCCCGTCAATCTTGCCGATGATCCGGTTGTACGAACCAGGCAAATACGCTTCCGGTTTGCCGACCAGCGTGTCCATGTCGTTGACGATCGACTCCACCAGTTTGGTGCCGAGCAACTTGCCGTAAACGTCAGCGAGGTCTTGCAACCCTCGGACGATCGTGGTGATGTCTGCGCTGCGAGCCTGACGTAGCAGACGTGCCTCAGCGTTGATGTTCGGCCTCATGTTCGCCGGGTAGATCATTGGGTCACGCATGATCGTCGGGAACTGTTGCAGGAACTGGTCGTACATCAGCTCGAAGATTTGTTGGGCGACACCAGCGAGCGGATGATCGGGCGGTAGGTCGACGAGCGCACGGAACGCACCTTGCGGATCTTGTGCGGTTTGCTTGAACAGTTTGCGTAGTTCGGGTGGGAGCGTGTCCATGAACTGGACTGCGATAGTGTCGAGAGCGTTGATAATTCTCGCTCGTTCGGTTCGTGGGAAACGACCTCGGTCTAGTTCTGCGAACAGGAACTCGGCGAGGGGGAACGTACCCAAATACGACTCAGGCATTGGGCCTTCAAGCCGGTATCTGCCGGACAACTGTCCTCGAGTGAACTCGTCACCGACACGGCTGAGGAACTCAAGCGCAGCGTCAATAGAACGGGTGGCGAACGGGTCCAAGTTGCCTTGTGCATAGTCAACGGCAGTCTGAATGTATTCCGGCGCATACCGATAGCCGATGCGTTCAAGGTCAGGGCCAACCTGTACTGGCGTCATAGCGTCAGCAATGTTTTGGATTGAGTTGCCTGAAGCCACTTCACGCAGCGCAATCTCCATTTTCCCGGTGCGGATCAGGATCGCAACAGGGGCAGCGAAATCGGGCATCGGACCTTCGGGGGCATCTGGGTAGTACAGCGACGGGCCACGCGCCTGAAGGCGCGAACCTTCGGTCTGAATGTTTGTGCGAACCGCTTCCTCGTAGATCTGGTCGGCGACGATCTTCTTTCGAGCATCAGCCACTTGACCGGATTGGCGCAACGCTTTCTCCAAGAGATTCTTCTGCTCGTTGATCTCGGCTTTGATGCGTCCCGTATCAGCGTTCGGAGCGAACAGTTCTCTGTCCAACGCCCCAAGACGGTCAACGATCTTGGCGACGTTGGCATCACCACGGGCGCGACGAATCTCTCGTGCTTCGACAACTGTTTGACGTAGCGGACCAGAAGTGTCATCCAGCCCTGCTTGGGCGATACGTCCCAGCCGAGAACCGAGCGTAGTTGCACCTCGGGCTTCAGCACCGACCTGTCCGAGACGGGCTGTACCGCGCACCGTCGACCCGATCGGTTCCTCAATGAACCGCCCTGTGGTGGAGATGACACGCCCCAGTCGAGGCGCACCGGCAGCACCAATGCCTGTACCTGCTCGTGAAACGACGTTGCCTGCTCCAGAAGCACGACCGAGCAGAATCAGGTTTCCTATGTCTTCAACAAGAAGTGCACCCAGTTGACCTCTGTCGTAGGCGTTCTTGTAATCAAAGCCCGGTTCCCCGGTGTCATAGAAACCGAGAGTTCCTACTTCAGCGACGCGAGGAATTGTTCTGGCGTACGACGAAACCATCTCGGATGCCAACGGGAACTGTCGGTGACCGGCGTAAGCGAATAGTTCTGCACCTGTCAACCCTTGCGCACGGCCTCGAGCCAAGTCGGTTTCTAAGCGTGACGTGTACGGGTCAAAGCCGAAAACCCCTTCAACACCCTCAGACGCAAGGTCGTACACGCCTTCCAGCACACCGCCACCGGTTTGCACCGCTTTCCCAAAAAACGTCGGAAGTTGTGTGATGCCTGATGCAATTGCCGCAGGACCGGACATGATGTTCTTCAGCAGACCACCGCCGCCGTCTTGCTCTTGCTCGTCGTAATTGTCAAACGGGCTTCCTTCACCCTGCTGTCTGGGTCGGACGGTGCGCAGGACAGCACCACGATTCGTCGGTGCTGATGCCGTCAAAGATGCGCGTCTCTTGACTGCTTCAGCGAGAAGGTCTGATGCGTTGTCGCTCATCGCCCCGGAATGTTTACGTCACGCGAAATGTTTGCGCCGATCGGGCGAACAAGAAACGAGAATTGCGACAAGATGTTTTCCAGCAGGATTGCTCGAGCAGGATTCCCCGTGTTGCGATAGTAGTTGCCGACAAGATCCGCAATAACAGGATCAGCCGACAAGGCCTTGTCTGCTTCGGAAAGACGGGTCTTCGCTTCCTGAACATCCTGCAAGAAACTGGGATCCAACATGATTTCGCGTTCCTCATTGTTGGAAGGAATGACACCGTACGCCTCATAAATGTCAATATCGTCTTGCGTGTAGTCGGGTTGCATCGCGTTCTCGTAGGCGTTCATCGCCTTCGCCTCTTGGTATCGGGCAAACTCTTCGGGGCCGAGCGTCTCAAACAGGTATTCGTCGTTACTCAAACCGAAACCCTGCGCCTGGCGTTCAGCGTCTCGCAAGGTTTGCACCTGTTCGGCATACTTCACGTCGGTCGCCCCGCCGAACAGCCCGGAGGCGAGCATCGGGTCGTACCCGTAACGCGACACGGCGATCTGCTGGGCCAACTGGCTAGGTGTGAACATACCCAAAGTTTCGCTGACCTGCCGGTAGGGGCCAACTTGGCTGGCAAGGTCAGCTCTAAGACGTGCGTCGACGGACGGCTGAACCTCTTCCGATCTGGCGATGCTTTCACGATCCATAACTGCTTGCATCCGTGCGCGAGCCAACATTTGCTGTATCGGCGTGTCTGCTTCACCGATCGCAGCCCCAGCCTCTTTTACCTGCTGCGAAGGTTGGGCGTACCGGTATTTTGCGGCTGTTGCCGGACGATTCTCACGTTCTGCCTGTAAAACAAGTTCTTGTTCCCTGATCGCACCCTGCTGGGCGGCTTGCCGTGCGAGGTCGGCGATACCGAACGCTTGCCCTTCAACAGCAGCCTGACCGTATGCGGCGGTTGGGAACCCACCGTACTTCATGCCGTAGCCGGGAGCCTGCCCGCCGAGAACATAGGACAGCAACGCCTGCTGGTTCATCTGGTTCTGTTGGGCGGGTGTTTCGGGGGCGTAAACGTAGGTGACGCCAGCACGGTTGGCGACATCTTCGTTTGTTACGCCACGGGGGCCGGTGCGCGGTGCCATCAGCCCAGCCTCCGTTCCTGTGTGTCAGCCGAACCGTAGTCGCGTCGAGGTTTGACGGGGGCGGTTGACGGGATGACTGCACCGTACGGACCAGCGAAAGCGACACCACGGTTTCTGTCTTCGTAGGCGATCGGTTTCTGACCGAACTTGAGTCCTTGCAGGGCAATCAACTGCTCGAGGGTGGGAACCTGATAGTTGTCGTACGGGTTGACATACTTTGATCCACCACCGGATCGGGCTTCGCGGGCCTTGCGCACCAGAATGTCACCGAGGCCGGTCGCATACTCGCGCATCGCATTGGCTTGTCCGACAGCCTGTGCGTTCGCCGGGTTGTACACCTCGTTGAACCGATCCTCGTACATGGCGAGAGTGTCACCCGACGGGGCGAGACGGGCGGTCGCAGCCTCACGGGCGCGTCGATCCAGGTCAGCCATCATGGCGGCGGCTTGTGCGCTTCGATCAGCGATCTGCTGTGCGAGTTCCTGCGGGGTGGCCATCAGCGTCCTCTGGAATCACGCACCGGACGAGACACACCGTACAGGCCGGTGGTGGCGAACGTCGCAGTCTGTTTCGCCGGTGACGGCGGTTTGGGTTTCTGGGCTTCCATCATGCGTCCCAAAGCCTTGAAGTCCACCTTGGACAGGTCGGGAACCGCCACACCGTAGGGGCCAGCGAACGCTACTGTCGGCGTCTGGTAGGCGACCACATGCTTCGGCTCATTAGGTAAGGTGACCACAGCCTTCGGCGCATCAGGAGTCAACCGTTTTGACGGGGCTGAGGTATCGCCTCCGCTGGAACCACTCTTGTTTGCGTTCAACGCAGCCATCTGTCCAGCCAACGTTATGTCAGCCTGATTGTAGGCACCAAGTTTCGCCATCTCAGCAGCAGTCTTCTCGGCTTCTTCTTCGGCGGTCAGTTCGGTGCGGTAGGTGTTCGCCTCGCCGGAACGCAGGATGCCTCGAGCCTCCATGTTGGATTCCAACTGGCGGTTGGCGACACCGAAACGGCGGGCAAGGTTCGCCAACGCCGTGTTGTAGGCAAGGTCGGCGTTGGATTTGGTGAGGTTCGCCTGCTTGTCGTAGTACTCGGCTGTTGCGGTAGTGGCCATAGAAGTCTCCGTCGAAACCTACGGCTATCCAGCCTTCGGGCGTTTCCGCACCACTTTAGCAGGTGCAGGTGCCGGAAGGTGTGCAGGTCCGTTCACATGGTCGGTCAAGTCGTAGCGCACCTGCCGGATGTCTTTGCGGATCTCCGATGACACCAAATCAAGACGGTCCATCACGTTGTTGTGGTCACGCTGGTTCTCTTTGCGACCCTTCTCGACGAGGATGGCGACGATGGTAAAAGCACCACCGATGAGGGCGACCAGCACCGCTTCCATCAGCCGAACATGACCTTCCAGGTGACCGGTCCGACGATTCCGTCGGGGGCGATGTTGCGGGCCATCTGCCATTCCTTCACCCGATAGTCGGTCTTGGGGCCGAACTCTCCGTCGGGCTTCGCTCCGATCGCAGCCTGCACCAACGCGACAGCCGGACCTTTGGAGCCGAGCTTGACCGGCTGGCCCGGATAGTCAAACTTGAGTCCGTCGCTGATTTCACGGGTGGGGGTGGGGGCAGGTGCGCCTGCGAGACTGGCGAAAGCCTCCTCGTAGTAGGCGGGATTATCGGCGTGAGTGGGGGCGATCTCCACATGGAACCAGTCGCCACCAGGAGCCGAACCGATAGACGGCTTCTTGTACACCGTCCACACGGCCTTGTCGCAACGCCAGCCTCGTCCGTGCGGTCCAGGGAAATAGTCGTGGATTTCCTCGACTAGGAACAGTTCGGCGTTCGCCACCCAAAAGTCGACGACTTGACAGGCGGTGTTGTAGTCGCCGAAACCTTTGCCTTTGTGGCTTCGCCACGACAGGTCGGCGGCACGTCCGGTGCCATGAACAGACGGTTTCGGGGTTTTCAACGCCGGGTTCTTCATGTTGCGAACCGACCAGGTGCCGTTGTTCCACACACCGTTGTTGAAATGCTTGATGGTGAGTTCGACAAACTTTTCGAGTCCGGCTCGTTTGCCGGTGGCGTTCGCGTCCCAACCTGTGTATTTGCGTCCCATTCTCGGAACGCTAGCAGGTGAAACCGGTCAGTTGTCCACGGTTGTCGCCCGAACGAACATATAGCAGTTGTCGGGAAGCACTTCCTGCAAGGTCTTCATCACGTCGTAGACGACCTGTTCACCACCGTCGATCGGCGGTTCGTCCCCTTCCGGCGACTTGTAGCCGGGGATTTCCGGTGGCAAATGGTCAACGGTGACGGCGAGAACCAGAGTGGCTCGGACGGTGGGCATTGGCAGGCTCCTTGTTAGTCGTCTTTACGGTTGCCTCTTGTGGCAACGATGCCGACGGCGGCACCAACCAATGTGTAACAGATCGGCCCGAGGATTTCAAGCATCGCTTTGTCGTTCGGCGATTGGGCGTCCAAAGGCTGGACGACGAACAGGAGTCCCCACAGCATGGTGACGACGATCAGACCGACGATGACGATCAGCCCGATGCCGACGTAATACCGCAGGCGAGCGTCCAGCTCTTGGGCGGTCATCCGCTCTTTACGGGGTCGGGACGGCATCCGTTCCCTGACATTCGGCTGTTCCGGCGTTGGCTGGGTTGTCACAAGGGTACCTGTACCTGTCTGAACATTGGCTCAATACGGCACAAACTAGCACGATTACCGCGCTCGAGAGTGTCTTTCGGGTCAAAGTCATGGCAACAGTCTAGTCGTCGGAGAGCAGCTGGGAGCCAACATAGAAGGCGATGCTTGCCAGCGAAATGATGAGAGCCTGAGTTCGGGTTTCGCCGGACAAGGTGATGAGGACGAGGCCGAGGGATCCGGCCATCACCCCGGTTTCGATGACGACTTTGGGTAGTTTCTTCATGGTTTTCTCCTGCTGCTGGTGGGGGCGGGGATGGCAACCAGGGTGGTTGCTGTGACGGCGACGAGGGTTCGTCGGGTTCCCACGTCCACGACCGAGCCGAGCGGAACGTAGGTGTCAAACTGGCCGGAGAACACGTCAATCTGCGACTCAAACTCGGCTTTCACTTCGTCAGGCGCGTCTGACAGTACGGCTGACAGTTGTTCGGCTTCCGCGTCGGTGAGCGGAGCGTCGGCGATAGTGGCGATCAGGTCTTCCACCTCGGTTTCTGACAGGTCGTCAAAAACGGTGGGGTCTGCTAAGACGCTGGTCAGAGCCTCATTCTCGGGTGGGAGGCTGCTTGTCGGTGGGGTGGTTAGCCCGGGAACGGAGGTAGTTGTCGATGTCTCCGACGAGCTGGGCTGGGTCGTAGTCGTCGAGGTCGTTGTGCTCGTCGTCGTCGGTGTCGTTGTAGGAGCCGAAGAGACGGTCGTACTGGTTGACGGCCCAACGGTAGAGGTCGTGGTCGTCGGGGCCGATGTAGTGGACGAAGATGATTCCGGGAGCGGTTCCGTGGCAGGGACAGTCGTCGACGGGGCAATGGTAGTACTCGTCGTCGTCGGGACCGTGGATGTTGTGGTGGGAACCCATGTTGTGGTCGTCGCCTCCGGCAGAGTGGTTGTGGATACCACAGTAGTGGTTGTGCTGGTTGTGGTGGTGGATGTTTCGTCGGGTGTCGAGTTGATGTCCAACGTGTACGACGTGCCATACCAGGCGTCAGGGTTTCCGCAGCAGACGCCGGTGCGAAGCCGGTAGGAGCCTGCCGGAACCGGATGTTCGATCCAAGAGTCCAGCCCGAACCAGTCGTCGTTCTGGGTGAGAAGGTTGCCGTCGGAGTCGTACAGCCACAGCATCGAGTCAATCCCGTACTGTTGGGCGTATGACCGCACCTTGAAGACGACCGGCTCAGAGAACGTGAACCACAGGTCGTTCGCCCCAGTCACCGTCACTTCTTCTGCTCGAGCAGGCTGAACCCACGCAAACAGGCAAACTAGCAGGACTGTTAGACGCGGTACATATTTCACCGCATCAGATTACAACATCACTTTTTTGCGTTGCGGTGCAACAGGCCGTCAAGCGTTTTGATCGCCCACGCCAGTTCCTGTTCCTCTTCCAAGCCTCGAGGGGTGCATCGGGTGAGAAACTTGTAGATCACTTTTGCCAATCGCACCGGGATGTTCATCGTCGACCTCGAGAAGATAGATGACCTTTTGGACCATCTTGACAGGGATGTGGAGAACCGAGTCTACACACGCTTCCGGGGTCCAAGATTGGGTGATGGAGATGTGTTTCGTTTTGCCACCCGATCGGCGATCCAGCAGGAATCCGACGCTGAACACTTCGTACGGGCCGTCGTCTTCCATCTCGTCTAGGCGCGTCCATTGGCTGGTGCCAGCGTGTGCGTCGTGCCAGATGACGAGAACCGGTTTCACCACTTTTCTCGCTTCCTGTCAAGGCTGAATACGGGTGCCTGAATGGTAATGCCATGTTCGGGGGTGACGATGGCGAGAGCCTGCTGTGGGGGTTCATGGCCGAAGTTGGACACCCAAGCGTATTCGTCGGTGCCTTTCAGGCTGCCGTTGACGATCAGACCGGGGGTTTGGATCAGCTGATGCCAATGCCCCATCCACAGGGTGGTGAACGGGGTGCCGGTGTCGTTGGCCCGTTGGGCTTTCCGCGCTCGCATCCGCATGATCGGAGGCCAGATACCGCCGATACCGCCACCGCCGGACACTTGGTCGCCGTGGGTGAGCAGATGGTGGGTGCCGTAGATGGGGATCAGGCAGTCGGTGTTCTCTCCCACTTGGAAGGTGAACCGCTTGTCGGAGCCGAGGTGGCGTTCGATCATCTTGGCGAGAAGCCAGTCGAAGTTGGTTCTGGCCCGCAGTTTGGCTCGAGGTTTCCGGCTCATGCGCCCGTGGTTGCCCATCACCGCTGCGACATGGACTTTCCCAAACTCGTCGGCGAACATGGTGAGTGCCGCGCACAGTTGCTCCGACCAATGGAGCAGGGAGCCGAGCATCGTGTCTTCGTTCGTTTGGGCGAGTTCCTCATGGATGTCGCCGGAGAAGATGTCGCCTCCCAGCATGATGACCACCCCGTCGTAGGTGACCCCGGCGAGATAGTGGCGGGCGATCTTGATCGCGTTCTGCGCCCATGCCTGTAGCCGAAGTTCGGCGATCTTGCGGTTGTAGGCGTTCAGCCCACCCACTTCTTCGGGCAACACCACCTCGTCGAAATGGGTGTCGGACAGCAGGAGCGTCAGGGTGGCGTGTTTCTTCCGGCCTGACGGGGGTGTGACCAGCCATTTCGGGGGTTGCAGGGTGGTGCTGGTCGCCGCGTCAATCAGGTTGAGGGCGCGTTCCAGTTCCTCAAGCCGTTCGATCAGTTTCAGGTTTTCGGCGTTCGCTTGGTCGCGTTGACGGCGTATCCGGTTGACCGAAGTCAGATCGTTGTTTTCGGCGTTGATGTCGTCAGCGAGACTCACAGGAGCATTCTTTCTTCCGGTGGCGGGGGATGGCTGACTGTTTCACGTCGTAACCCCGGTTGCGTAGGGCGCGGGCGATCGCCGAATGCTGGATGTTTGAGTCGGCGAAAGCGGCCTCGAGGTCGGTTCGGTCTTGGGGGGTGAGGCTGGCGAGAAGTTGGCCGACCCAACAGTTCGGGCCGGATCCGCGCCCGTTTTCGTGGCGTATGTCGTCAAGCAGGCTTTGTTTGGTCATGTTCCCTCCTGGCAGGTGTTGAGGTCAGCCTATTGGATTACGGCTCCGGGGTGGTGGAGGGTTCCCACGGTTCGGGGGTGTTGCCTTGCCTGCCCGATTCTGAGGCTTCATCTATTATTGAACCATTCTCAACAGGCAGCCCTAACGCCACGCGGGCGTTGTCCTCGCCATCAAACCATGACCAGCCATCGATGGGGTAGGTGTGGTCGGCGTGGGTTTCGGCGCGTAGTTCGTAGTCTTTGTTGAGCACAAAGTTTGGGCCGTACAGCAGAATACCGCCGTCGTTTTTGTAGAAGCCTGGGTTCATCCTACGACCGTCCATCCTTTGGCAGTTGCAATTGCGGGGTTGTCGGTGGCGGTTCCCCAGTTGCCGGTGACAGACAAGGTTTGGGCGCTGACGGTCGGGAGGGCTGTGTAGTAAGCGTTGAGGTAAGTTGCGCTTAGTTTGCAGTATTGGATGCTGTGAGTGAATTTCATGTTGGTTGCTGAAATAGATTGCAGGCTGGGACAATTGTTGAACATGCTGGTGTAGGTGCCGCTGCCGTAAGCGCTTGCGCCGCTTAGCCCTGTCACTGACTGCAAGCCGTAACAATTGTTGAACATCTGAGCCATGTTGGTGACGGCTGCCGTGTTCGCCAGCGACACCGACTGCAAGCCGTAACAACTATAAAACATGCTGTTCATGTCGGTAACGGCTGCCGTGTTTGGCAGCGACACTGACTGCAAACCATAGCAGGCAAAAAACATAACGCTCATGTTGGTGACGGCCGACGTGTTCGGCAAAGACACTGACTGCAAACCAAAGCAGGCAAAAAACATGCCGCCCATGTCGGTGACGGCTGCCGTGTTCGGCAAAGACACTGACTGCAAGGCATTACAACCGTCGAACATGTTCGACATGTTGGTGACGGCTGCCGTGTTCGCCAGCGACACCGACTGCAAGTTGTAACAACCGATAAACATCTGAGCCATGTTGGTGACGGCTGCCGTGTTCGGCAAAGACACTGACTGCAAGCTGTAACAACTGCCAAACATGCCGCCCATGTCGGTAACGGCTGCCGTGTTCGGCAAAGACACCGACTGCAAGCTGTAACAAGCGTTGAACATGCTGTTCATGTCGGTAACGGCTGCCGTGTTTGGCAGCGACACCGACTGCAAGTTGTAACAACCGCCAAACATGCCGCCCATGTTGGTGACGGCTGCCGTGTTTGTCAGCGACACCGACTGCAAGTTGTAACAAGCGTTGAACATGCCGCCCATGTCGGTGACGGCTGCCGTGTTTGGCAGCGACACCGACTGCAAGCCGGTACAATTGTTGAACATGCTGTTCATGTTGGTGACGCTCGACGTGTTCGGCAAAGACACTGACTGCAAGCTGTAACAAGCGTTGAACATAACGCTCATGTTGGTGACGCTCGACGTGTTCGGCAAAGACACTGACTGCAAGGCATTACAATTGCTGAACATGCGGGCCATGCTGGTTATCGAACAGGTGCCGATAAAAGCAAAGTTTTCTAAGCTCAGGTGATTAATGTTCACACTCGATGCAGACATTGTGAAAGATGTGATAGATGAACCCTGGGCGCTTATTTCAACAATTTGCGACGAAGCGGAGGAACTAGTAACACTTGCATGCCTTAGGTTGAAATTGACCCCTGTAATGTTGCCAGTAATTCGGACTCGAGCTTGGCGATAACCCCTTGCTGACAAGTTCCCATAACTGGCCCACAAGAACTGTTTGGCGACCGACGTGCCTGAGGCATACGAATTGCTTGTGCTATTGCCCCAATCAACCGTAAAATTGCCGGATGATGTCGTAACGCTGAACTGAAGAAAGTTTGAGTCAGGTTGATAAACGGCGTACAGAAAACAGATTTCTGTCGCTGCAACCGGAGTGGTATCTAGCCAATCTGATGGCCTAACCCAAGGCATGCCCTCGGAGTTGCGAAGGTATTTTTGGGGTCGGCTGACGTTGGGGAGAAAGTCATCGACCACACCAGTGCGTTGCGTGCGTTGGGCAAACCTTGACATTAGGCAATCTCGTTGACGTATCCGCTGATGTTGACTTGGCTTGCAGTATCGGCAAACGCCCGGACAACGAGTGGCGTTGCGTTTCCTTTCAAGATGAGGCCAGGGACAACAACAACAAGACCGCTCTGCGCTGGCAAAGCGAACGTGATGTAATCATTCGGGCTGGTTGTCCCACCCCATTGAATGGTCACGGTGCGTTGAACGCCTCCAGGGTTGCTGGCATACAGCCAGATTTCCTGAAATGTGGTGGCGGTGCTCGATCCAGTGTGGATGGTGGTGCCAGGCGAGCTGTTGGTGGCGACCAAGATGGGTCGTCCATCGGTTGATCCGCTGAGTATTTTTTTGCTGAACGTAGCCACTGGTGCTCCTAACTAAAAACCTGGTTGGCAAGAATGTTCTGGTCGTCTTCAAAGTTTGGCATCACCGAGATGGTTTGCCATTCAAGGCCAGTTGATGTTGCCGAATTAGCGGCCAAGAACTGGCCGTTTGTTCCGACCGGCAGCCGGGCTGCAGTGTCAGGTGCGCTGGCAGCGATCAAGTCGCCTTTGGCATCGAAAATGGTGTCTGGGATGCCACCGCTGACTGTGGCTGGCACAAACTTGGTGCCGTTGTATTGAAGTACCTGGTTGGCAGACGCTCCGGTAGTGTCAATCTCGATGCCGTCCACCGTCAAAGCCGAGGTGGCTGTCGTGCCGGTGATCGTCGCAGACGCGGCCCCAACACCGTTGGTCACCGACACCGCGTTCGCTGACACGGTTCCTGTAGTTGTCAACGCTTGGAATTGGGGAGAGTCGGCGATACCAACAGCCTGTCCGATAGCGACCGTCGGCGACACTCCTTCGCCCGACCCGTTGGTGACCGTGACACCAGTACCGGCCTGCAACGTCGCCACATAGTCGCCGGTCGTCTTCGTACCGAGCGCAACAGAGTCGTTGCCGATGTTGCTTGAGGGGACGGTGCCAGACAGTTGTCCGGCAGGGATCGAGGTGAGTCCGGCCCCAGACCCGTTGAACTGTCCTGCGGAAGTAGAGATGTTGCCGGTCACCGAGATCGTGTTCGGAGTGTTCGCTGACGGCCCGCAGGCGACAACGATGCCACCGGTGTTGGTGTTCACTCGAGCGACATGGCCGACCACCTGAATCACGTCGGATGCACCGGTAGGACGGGTGCCGGTAATGCCACCGCCGGATGCAACATAAAGAGGCTGGTTGATGCTGTAGGCGTTGGTGTTCTGTCCGTCTAGGTCGCCGACGATGACCGCATGACCGTTCGCATTAGCGATGATGTCGCCGTCGGTGATGCCGATCGCAGGCATTTTCGCGCTGTTGGATGCGTCAGCTGGGGCGATCTCGGCGACCTGTGTTGAGCCGACGGTGCCGGTGATGTAGATGGGGGTGCCGTTCGGAATGGTGGAAGCAGTCGTGTTCTTCACATGGAAGTACACAAGGCCCGCCAAATCGCCGTGGATGTGCGGTGCGTACACGGTGCCGTCCACCGTCAGATCGGTGCTGAAATGCCCGTCTCCGGTCACGTCAAGGCTGTATGACGGGGTTGTGTCGTTGATGCCCACCCGATTGTTGGTGGCATCCACATACAGGGTGCCGGAGTCGACGTTCAACCCACCGAAAGCGACCGTGTCACCTGTGCCGACAGCCTGCCCAATAGCGATCGAAGGGGTTGACGTTTCGCCACCGGACCCGGTGACAGTCACCCCTGTGCCGCCAGTTACCCCAGCGACATAGTCGCCGGATGTTTCGGTGCCGAGCGTGATGTTGGGAGCCGCCCATTTGATCCCTGCCGCCTGTGTCGAGTCTGCGATCAGATACTGCCCGTCGGAGCCGACCGCCAGTCGTGCTGGGGTGTCGGCGGCGGTGCCAGCGATCAGGTCACCTTTGGCGTCGATGATGCTCTTGGTGATCGCATTGGGGTCTTGTTCGGATGACCAGCGGACACCGGACGCTTCAGCGGAGTCGGCGACGAGCACCTGATTGTTGGTGCCGACGGGGACACGGGTGTAGGCGTCAGGGCCGGTTCCGACCAGCAGGTCGCCTTTAGCGTCAAATGAGGTGGTGGTCGGGTCAACAGCCCATTTCAGGCCGGTGGTTTGGGTGGAGTCGGCGACGAGCACCTGTCCGTCTGTGCCGACAGCGAGCCTCGCGGGGATGTCTGCGCCGGTGGCTGTTAGCAGGTCGCCTTTCGCGTCCATGATCGTCTTGGAGATCGCGTTGGGGTCGGTTGTCTCGATGGGAGCCTGTGTGAATGACGGCTGTGCGAGGGACGGGGGGATAGTCATGTCAGGCTCCTTTCGTTCCTATTATGCCAGCACTCGGGTCAACCAGAAGGTTGCTGTAGCGGTTGCCGTTAGACCTGAGTTCTGGGTGATTGCCATATCCAAAGTGTCGCCGCCATTGAGGTAGACGCTAGAACCAACTTGGACTGGGGTTACGTTTCCGAAACTCAACAATAAAAAGCTTATGCCATTTACCCTGAAACGTATATTGGTACCTGTCGGATTTGCACTCCAATTTACTTGACCGCCAACTACATACAGACCGCCCATTCCTGATGGAACTGTAAGCGTTGTGCCGGAACCAGGGAAAAACCCGCTGTCATCAGAATCTTCAGTATCAAAACTGACGGCCACAGTCGTACTAGGACTAATTGTTTGTGTTGCGACCCGTCGCAATTTGACGTTGGGCTGGTTCAGGTACAACTCGAGTTCCCGATCGCGGTTCTCGAGCAGGTCTTTGTCCTGGTTGGCGACTGTCTCTAGGTCGTCGGCGCGGAACGTGTATGCGAACGGCATCTCAGTCCTCGCACATCAGGATGACACGCTTGACGCGACATTGTGTTAGCCCAAGGATCAGTTTGGCACCCATGCCTTTCTGGGCGTTGTCGATGTAGAAGCGTTCGGTGTTGTACACCCCATAAACGACAGTTGGCCCCAACGTAGTGGTGATCGTCGACGAGGTTCCTCCGGTGTAAGCCGCGAGGCTGTCGGTGTCCAAGATGCCTGTTGATCGGATACGGGCTGTCAAAGTGCTGTTTGTGTCACCAGACCATTCAATAATCGCGTGTTTGACGGTGAAAGGTTTGTTGTGCCAAAACTCGGGCAGGGTGACTGTCCCTGTCGGATAGCCGGTTGACCCTGATGCTGTGGATGCAGGCGAAAAGTCGTAGTCGGTATTTGTTGGGGCAGTCACGTTGTTGATGAGACGATAAAAGTTGATGTCGTATCCGTCTCCCGCGTCAGCCATCGCATACACGACGTACTCGGATTGTGCTTGCGGTCCGGGGCGACCCATGTGCATTTGGCTGACAGCGTTGCGTTCAATGCTGGGAGCAAAATCGCCGTCAAGTTGGGCGTGTCTCATCCATGTTCCGTCGGGGCGGCGCGTGTACGAACTTGTGCCGTTCTTTGTTAGAATGCCGATCTGCCCGTCAGCTGTGTTGAAACATCTGATTTGTTGCGGGCCACCGTCGGTGTTTAGACCTTCCACGATTTCGTAGTCAAGGGTAAAAGCGGGCTGGATGTTGGTGCCTTGTAGAACGTAGATGCGCCCATCAACATTACCGGACTGGCTGCTGTCAGGGAAGAACGCTTGGCGACCGACGATGATGGCGTCGCGCATCCCTTCAGGGGTGTTCGCTGACGACAACAGTTGTTGAATGGTCACAGACGAGCCGAGTACCCCAACGACGCTGAATAGGCCGGTAGTGCAGACGACAAGCAGGTCGTTGGAACGGGGCAACACATTCAGGATTTCGCCGGAGAACTCGTAATACTGGCTTGTCGACCATGTTGTCAGGTCGGTGTTCGAGTAGTACAAGCGTTTGGCGGTTGGGCCGTAGGCGACTGTCCGGTATCCATACGAAACGAGGTCGGTGATGCCTGTGCCACCGAGGACGGTTGAGACGCTCGTATCGGTGCCGCCGGTAGTGACGCTGCGAATGAACCCTGCGTTCGCCCCGTCCACCCGAACATAAAAGAACTTGGTGGACGCATTGTCGTAGGCGACCTTGCCTCCGATTTGCCCAGTCAAACTGGTGGTAGTCGCTGTGGGTGTCGGAAATACGGTTCCGTTGGCGACATCAAACTTGACCATTTTGGCGGTCCAGGTAGAACTGACATCCCATTGGCAGAACGAATAAATGTTTGTCCCGATGATCCATTGGTCGGGGATTTGTGCGCCGGTGCTGTTTGTGACGGCGGTTGCCGTGTATGCGAGCGTCGCCGTACCGTATGCCATCAGTTGCCCGTGAGGGTTGTTAGCAACATTCACACCGGAGAACGTGTTCTTCGGCAGGTTCGTGGAGCGTGGCCCCATGTACTCGCCACCAGAGAAGTCGTCGTAGACGATTTGGAAGGAACCCATCGGTTACTCCCAAGTGGCGTAGTCGCGGGCGCGAGTGAACTTGATGCGCCGTTTGATTGTCGTCCGATTGTCGTCGTTCATCGACTTCAGGAACGTGCCGTACTCCTGCAAGTACAGCGACGCTCGCTGTTCGTCTTGGCGTCGGGCTGCGCACAGATGGGAGGCGTAGGCGACAATCACCGAATGGTAGACGACCGGCATCAGAGGGCTGGACGAGTCGCTTGAAAGGGCTGGCTCAGACCGGAAGTAGTAGAGGGTGCCTGCGGTGGTGGTGGACGGAACCGGGACAATCTTGGCTTGGTTGCCGTAGATCGTCCACCCGTAAGTGCTGTTGTCCGACGTGGGGTCGAGGAACGTCTCGAGGGGAACCCATTCGGCGGGCGACGAGTTGATGACCAGCTCGTTGGCTCGCATGAAGTCTGATGGGAGGGTTGCGGCACCGTTCACCGTGTCAAACGACAGGCTGGCGGTCGAAGCAAGCCACCACCAGTCGCGCTCCATGCTCACCCGGTTTAGAGCGTCGTTCAGGCTGGTGTTGACGAACGTGTTCGTGATCAGGCCGTCAAGGCTGTTGCCGGAACCATCCGACTTGATGGCCAGCCGGTCTTTCACAGCGTTACGAAGTTCAAGTCTGTTCATCTCACACCACCATCACGCTGTACGACTGTGCGCCGTTGGAAATCAGTTTCACGTCGGAGGCTGTGCCGTCGCCGACCAGGCTGAGCGTCATGCCGATGCCAACCACATAGCAGTCGTCGCCGTTCACCGTCGGGGTAGGGACACCTTTGCTCGGGTCGCCGAACGTGAAGAAGATCGGGGAACCGGACGTGGTTCGGTTCGAGATGATGAGAAACGACACCGAGTCGCCAAACGACACCGTGTCCACCGTATTCGGTGTCAACACAGCGTGTTTCGCTTTGTTCACGGTGTATGAGGCCACTACTTGCCTTTCTCGTTCATGCTGTGGATCCGACGGTTGGAGCCTTCCAAGTGTCCCACATCGCGCACCAACGCCCAATGCAGTTTGTCGGCCAACTCCAACCTTTTCTCTTTCTCGGCGGTTTCGTGAGCGTCCCGAATCTGCTTGTTCTTCTTCATCAGGTCGTCGTGCAGGGCTTTACCCTTCTGCCAGTCACCCTCGATCAGTTTGACGATCAGCGTGTGGTCGCAGCGAGTGTGAGAACACGCCACATATGGGGTTCCCATCGCGTCGACCATCCACACCTCGAACCGTCCTGCCAGAGGGTTGAACATGAGGGATGCGGACGGATCGCCACGCCACCCGGATTCATCACCACGCTGGATACGGTTGGCGATGTCATACACGTCAAACGACACTTCTGCCATCTCGCCGCCACCGGCGACGTTGCCCATCAAATCTGCTGCACGAATCATGGTGTCATCCTAGACGAAAGGGCCGGTCACCTTTCGGCAACCGGCCCTAACGTTTGGGGGATTGTTTGGTCAGGCTCCGATGGCGTGGAACCGAACAGTCGTCGTGGAGACGTTGGTGGTGTTCGGAACCTCAGCCAACGGTGCGCCGTCGGTGGTGGTGTCCACCCAGAACAACTTGACCTTCGGACTCGAGGTCGAGCCGTCCCACGAAGGGACGTTGCCGTTCACGGTGGAAACTTCGAGCCAGTCGAGCCGGTTCACGCCGAGCTGTGCGAGAGTGACAGCCTCTCCACCCGTCGGGTACGACGAGTCGAAAGTGATGACACCGAACACTTCCTTGCGCGAACCGGGGACTTCCGGCCCGTAGGTGATGCTGACGGATGCGGCCATGTCAGATGCTCACCTCGGTGAGATCCTTGATGACGAAGTGGGCGTTGCGCTGCTTGCAGGCAAGTTCGCCGTACATGTACAGGGTCGCCTCGTACGCATCCTGGTCGGGCTTACGGTTCATCACCGCGCCGTCGAGGTCCATGAACTGGAAGCCGTCGCCCACCTGATGGAACACCAACACTTCGGGGTTCACACCGTACAGGCGGTTGTTCGGGCAGTCGAAGTCGGCGTACAGGGCCGTGGGAGCCTCGTCACCCTTGCCGGACACCGACGGGCTGTAGAACTGGATGCCCGCGTAGCCACCCTTCAACTGGGTCTGCTCCATGTTGCGCTTCAGGCTCAACAGCAGGTTGCTGATGGCCAGGTTCACGCCTTCGGCTGACACCAACAGGCTGGGCTTCTTGCCCGAGTTGGTGAGAACCTTCATGATGGAACCGGTGATGAGCGACTCGGTGACCGAACGGTTGGTACCCGAGTTGCTGTTGACGTACGCCTTCCACTTCGGCTGCGACGACGGGTCGATGGTGTGCAACACGGCGGTGTCGTCGACGATGGTCTGGAGGCCGGTCAACTCGATCTGTCCGTCGCCGGGCTGACCGCTGTTGTTGGACGCTCCACCGGCTCCGGCGCGGAACACGAAGTGGCTCGACGACGTGGTGACCGCAGCACCCGAGATGGCGATCGTCTTGTTCGTCTCGTCGACCGAGGTGACGGTACGAGCCGACGCGATCGTGGCGGGCGAAGCGACCGTTCCGATGTCCACGACCATGCCGCCGTCGAAGAACAGCTGACGCAGAGCGGTGGTTCCGGTGGTGGAAGCCAACACGACGGTGGTCGACGACGAGGTGGTGCCGCATTGGGCGATCACACCGTTGGACGTACCCCACAACTGGCGGTTCACGTCCTTCATCGCGTCCTTCTTGATGCCTTCCATTTCGGCGTCGAGCGCGTCGATGAAAGCACCACGGTCGGTGACAGCCTGCTTGATCGTCGGGCCGGACAGCTGGATGCGTCCGTAGACGTAGCGGACCGGAACCGGGACCGTCGCGTACGACTGGTTGGCGGCGGTGGGGAGGGTGCCGGACTCGGCGCGAGCACCGACACCGGACGAGCGACCCAAGTGGACGGCGTGACGGGCGATACGGCCCTGCACGGTGTCCTTGCGGGTTTCGACCTGCGAGAGAATGAAGTTCGCCTCGTTGAGGTTGTCGAGGTATTCCTTGTAGTCATCCTTCAGGATGGCATCGACTGTGGAGAGGGTTGCGGCCATGATGGTTTGCTTTCCGTGAGAGAGAATCTGATTGGGGGGAATCGGAACCTGTCTGAGCGGTAGCCGTCCGGCTGTCTCAACCCATCATCCAATGGGGGTACCTATGGGGTGAACCATCCGGTTCAGGTGTAAGCATACACACAAGTGTGCGGATGCTGTCAAGGGAATCGCCCCGTCTGACGCGGAGAGAGTAACGCATCAGACGGGGACATCAGCGGTCACCCAAAAGGATAAGGGTGCCTTCCCTTATGCTGACGTTACGTCACAGTCCGTTCTGTGCGAGGCGAGCCATCGCACGTTCACGGGGTGTCATCTGCTGTCCGTTCGGCGAGACGACCGGGACTCCGTTGACGATCGGCGCACCCATGCTCGCACCGGCTTCGGCGCGTCGGGTTGCGATCTGTTGCGCTTGCGCCAGAACTTGTTCCTCCACCTCACGAATGGCTGCGCTGAGGTCAAGGTCGGATCGCTTTGAGGCGGCCACAATGGCAGCCGTTGCGAGCGGGGTGTCCGGTGCGAGACCATGCTGGGTCAATGTCTCCTCGATCTGGCGTTCGTACTGCTGTTGTACCTGCGCCTGCTGGATCTGCTGGAACGACTCCTGCAACCGGGTCTGAACGAGCTGTTCCACCTGGTCGGGGGTCATACCGGCGTTGGTGCCGTCCGAGTACGCCTGCTGGGCGACCTGCGTGTTGATCGCCTGCTGTTGAGCAGGGGTGATGTAGGTGTCGAAGCGATCTCCGGCGAGGGTGCGAGCGTTGTCGACCATCCATCGGACTGCGGTTTCGGTGTCACCGGATGCGAAAGCGGTAGCAAACTCCTGTACCGCACGGGCGTCGTCGGGGTGCATACGTCCGAACGTCTGAACGAACGGCTTGTACCGTTCACGTTCCTTGATGCGGTCCTGCACCTCAGACTGGTATTTCTCTTGCCAGTTGATGTCGGCGGCAGGGGTTTCGGCAGGGGCTTCTCCTGTCGGGGTGGCATCCACCACGCCTTCGGGGGCGAAGTCGGTCATTGGGGCATCATCTCCTGAGGTACGCCGGGCTGGCCGGTCATTGCTTGGGGAACCATCGAACCGGCTGGCTCGTTGGCTTGCGGCAGGGCTTCGGACCCTGGCATCTGTTGCATCTGCGCCATCTGTTGCATCGCTTCTTCGGCGGCCATCGTCTGATGGGCTTGGATGTGCAGGTCGATCGTCTGACGCACTTCAGGGTTCGCAAGTTCGTATGCAGGGGATTTGCGTTCCCGGTTGTGTTGGGCGATGTGTTTGGCGTGGTCGTCGAAGTCGGCGGGCATGACGGGGACAGCCTGCATGAGCAGACCATTCTCCCATTCGGCTTTCGTGACATCCGGGTCGGTGGAACCGAGGAACCCTCGAGGGTCGGGGAGATCCAACATTCGCGCCAAAGCGGTTCCGTCCACATTCTGGAATGCCTGTGGAAACTGTTGGGCGAGGCTGGTGATAACCGACTGGGTGGCGATCTTGGAGCGGGGGGCGGTCGCATCCAAAGGCACTTTGACCTGCGGATATTCCTCAATGTCTTCGGCAGTCCACTCGAACTGGAGGGTGTTGCCTTGCGGGGTGGTGAGCGTCTGGGTGCGAACCATGCCCGACTGGGAGGCGTACGCCCGATACATCTGCAACGTCATCTTGCCGATCCGCGCCCACATCGCCGACTGGTTGCGGGCCATCGGGCCGAGCGGAGTGTCGTCCTTCTCGGCGAGCACCGACAACGCCAAACCGGAGTTGCGGTCGCCGGGGGCTTGACCTCGAGACACCGCATGGGTGAAGAAGATGTCGTCCATCTCTGCTTCCAGTTGGGCGGCTTCCATGCTGATCCAACGTGGCACGTCGGGGGCGGTCTGCCAATGCGGTTCGCCCAGCTCAGCGTTGTATTCCATCACGTCCGCAGGGTCGGTGGTGATGACATCGGAGTCTTCGATGGATCCGGCGGGGACCATCAGTCGGGCGTTCGCAGCCTTGCGCATATGCTCGAGGATGGTGGAGCGAGCACGGTTGTAGGCGTACTGGATGTCTCGAGCAGGGGTGAGGAGGGTGTGGCCGACCCATGTGCGCGGGATGCGTCGCTGGGTGAAGACAGCGAGGTTGAGGCTGGTGAACGGGAACGGCCAGCCTTGCCCGTCGCCATACGAATACACCTGCTTGTTGTTGACCACATGGACGACACAGCCCGGAGTCCGGTTGGTGGGACGTTCGTAGTAGCAGTAGACGAGGGTGAGGCGAGGCGGTTGGCCTTGCGGACGGCGCGACAGGAGGGTGCGATGCCGTGCCGACAGGGCGGCTTCGGCGTCCGGCACCGGATCCCAATCCAGATTGTACCGCTCTTTCACCTGCTCAGGGGGTAGAGCGACACAGCGAATCCAGTAGCGGGCCGACTCCACATCGGGGGAGCCGGGTTCCAAACAGAACTCGGAGATGCCCAACGGGGTGAGTCTCACACCACCGGCAGGGATGTCAATGCCGGTCACCGGGTCGGTGGCGACAACCTTGCCCAAACCGGGATCCCAGTCCACCGAGACGGCGGCGGCACCACCAAAAAGGGTCTGGAGCAGGGATTCTTCCCGGATCTCAGCCCAATCCTGTTCGTGTGCTTCGGACAACAACAGTTGCTCTTGGAGACGCTGACGGCGCAGGCTGGAGTCGTCGATACCGGACGGTTCCACTTCCCAGACGAGCGGAGAGCGGGTCATTCGGGCGATCAGGTTGGTGACGCGGGGGCCGAACTTGTCGACGGTGATACGGGTGAACCGTTCCGCTTCGGTCGCATAGTCAAGTTCTTGGACGATGTTACGGGTGTGATCCCACCAAACCCATTGGTGACCGCCGAAGTAGGAGGCGTTCATCCAATAGTCGCGTCGCTCTTTCAGCAGATACTGGTCGGCTTTGCTCCACAGGTTGATGACTTCCTGCGGTTTCGGTGGTTCCCACGGCTTGTTCACGGTCCTACTGCCTCAACTGGTGTCTGCCACGCGGTGCGGGCTTTGTTGTCGTCACGATCTTTCTTGCGAGGCTTACGACTCTGTTCCATCGCTACCGCGACAGCCGGATTCTTCGCCAGCAATAGATTAGTCAGACGACGGTTCTCCCGAAGCAGAATCAGGGCAAGAACACCAAGAACGACGATAGCGACCGCTGCGATCACAGGTCACCCACAAAGTCGGTGT
>Ga0209358_10000365_pt1 | contig 40008 bp, 29 predicted proteins | sample LauGreFa1BDMLBSN_2_FD_187574 | JGI IMG/M metagenome (GOLD analysis project Ga0209358, IMG submission 187574) | Freshwater lake microbial communities from Lake Michigan, USA - Fa13.BD.MLB.SN (SPAdes) (version 2) | ecosystem: Environmental > Aquatic > Freshwater > Lake | place: Lake Michigan, USA... | reverse complement strand
GTTACCTGTGAGGGGTATGGGCACCTCGAAAACCTGGACCTCTTAAGGGCCTTTACCCACTATTCTAATAATCACAAAAACGCCCTGATCCACTTGCCCTATCTGACCATTACCACCCCTGATGGCCGTCAATCTAAGTGGGTAATAGACTCTTCAACTTCCATCACTAAAGGGTGGGTCCCACTCAGACATCTAGATTCAACCCACCCACACACCCTATGGGCACGGGTTAGCACGCCCCCCCACTCAACCGATTCGGGGAAATCCGCCCCCCATTCCCTGAATACTTGGTTACGGCATTTACACGGGCTTGGGGATGATCCCGTACCGCACTACGAGGTACCGGTTATGGGGCCTACCCCAGTGAATCAATGACGGCCTTGTAGTGCCATACCGCTTGTTGTAAGGAATACGTGGTCGCAATTGCCCGCTGACCCTTTCGCCCCCTGTTTTTGCATTCGTCCGTCTGCTCACACGCCTGGATGAGGGTCTGAATGAGACCCTGGGTATCCCCCGGAGACACCACCCATCCACACCCTTCTTCTTGAATCACATAGGCCATTTCGGACTGGGATGGCAACAATCCCACCATGGGAACCCCGGCTGCCATCAACCCAAATGATTTAGAAGGTACCGATACCCCCGCAAAGGCATCATTCAAGGATACCACCCCCACATCAAAGGTACGGAGCAGGTCACCCCGTTGCTCGCGGGGGACATACGCATGAAATTGCACATTGTGTAATAGCCGGTCATGGGCATAGGCCATTAACTCGTTTTTTTGATGCCCATCCCCTACCATCACAAACCGAATCCGAGGGTGATCACGCAATGCATCCGCCGCTTTCATGAGGGTCATCACATCATGAAACCGTGCCATGTTGCCGGCATACCCCACCACCACCTTGTCCACGAGTCCCCACTTGACCCGATAATCCCCCGTCCCGTCTTGAATTCCACGATCATCTGCCCAAACCGGAATCATCACCAACGACCCCCACCGTTCAGGTGAATAAAGGGCCCGCACCCGATCTGCCATGCACCGGCCAATGACCACCACCCGATGGGCCCGATTGAGTGCCCATCGGTTGAGTGCGCGCCAGCATCGAATCACCCAGTGATGCCCTGGCAACAACCCCGCTTCAACCACCGCATCCGGATATACATCAAAGATCACCACCCCCCATCGCAACCGTTTGAGCCATGCCACCCCAGCCACCACCCACGGTAATACCGGGGGATTGGACCAACACAACACGGGGGCGTTGATCGCATGGGTGATGAGATACCAGGCGACTGAGCCAACAAAGGTAACGTGGTTCGCAATGCGCCCCAGCATGGACCGCTTCGAAAAGGTGGTGCCCCCCACCCGTTGAATCACGACCCCCGCATGATGAATCTCTCGGGGTGGTCGGGCTGCCCCTCGCATGACCGTCATGGGCCCGGCAATCACCGTCACCGCCACCCCCTCCCGAACCAGCCCCTCGGCCAATTCGGTGACTGTCAACCCCGTCGATACCAATTCGGGATACGCCAATTGACAAATGAATACCACCCGTGGGGTCATAACATATCAGCTGCTAATGATGCAATTTCAGACCGTTCACTTTTGCTTAGCATCATATGCCCCGTTAAAGGGTGCCCCTTTAATCGTTCGGCCGTATACGTTAACCCATTTGAATTGGCATCCAAATAGGGGCTGTCGATTTGCTCGGGGTCACCGGTTAAGACAATTTTAGTTCCTTTTCCTACCCGCGACACAATCGTTTTGACCTCATGAGGGGTGAGGTTTTGGGCCTCATCAATGACAATGTATTGATTGGGAATGCTGCGGCCTCGAATGTAGGTAATGGCTTCTATTTCAATTAACTCAGAATCAATTAAATAATCAATTTTATCGGCGGCTTTGGATGTGCGAAACCCTCGGTCTTTGGTATCTTTGTCGTCTTTGTGTAGGATAAAGCGTAAATTATCAAAAATGGGTTGCATCCAAAAATTTAATTTTTGATCTTTCGAACCAGGCAAATACCCAATGTCATTGCCCAGTGGCACCACCGGACGGGCCACCAATAATTTTTCGTATCGGGGGTTTCGTCCCACCACCCGTTGCAACCCACACGCCAATGCAATCAGCGTCTTACCGGTACCCGCCTGGCCGACCAGTGTCACCAATTTAATGTCGTCATTTAGCAGCAAGGCCATGGCAAACTGTTGCTCCATATTCAATGCCCGTATGCCCATTGCGTCTAGATCGGTTACCAAGCGAACCAATTGCTTGTGGGGCCGGTCATACTTGACCAGGGCACTGTTTCCCCCTGCTTGCAACCTCACCATCTCGTTGTCAAACAAACGGGCCTTGGTGTCGATGGCACCGTCTCGATACAACCGTTCCAAGGCAGTGGGGGGCACCGACATCTCACGCCACCCACGGTATAATTCGCTGTAATCGACCGTGTCTTTTTGGTAATCCTGGGTGGGAATCCCCAATGATTCGGCCTTGATACGGGCACTAAAGTCTTTGGATACAAACACCACCGACTGCCCCTGATGACGCAAGGCCCACGCCACCGCCACAATGCGATGGTCTGCATGATCGGTACTCGAAATCGGGTAAGGCAAAGACCCACTGGGCATGGATACCTCAATTTTGAGGGTTCCGTTGTTACGCAATCGGGCCCCTGATTTTAAGGCCCCTTTTTGTACCAACCCATCCAATTCACGTAATACTTTTCGGGCATGCACCCCTTTTTTGTCAGTGAGCCCTTTAAACCGATCCAACTCTTCAATCACTGCAATCGGAATCACCACGGTTTGGTCGGGAAACGAGTACAAAGCATTGGGATTATGAACCAAAACACTGGTGTCCAATACCAACATGTTAATACCTCCTGTAAAACCGCCCCGATACCCAAATACCTGTCAACACCCAGGTGGGTCCTGATTGCCTCACTGCCACACTCATGGAAACCTTATACGGGGTATTCCCTTTTATGGTGTCATCAAAACAGCGGGCGATTGCCTTGGCATCCGATGCCGATAACCGAATGGATTGAAACGGGGGGGTCACAAAATAATGGCCTTGATTGGCGGTTTTAACTTGTACCCATAAATAGGGAATGCCAGACTGTGGTGTAACCCGCAATCCCCACTGTTGGGCCCGTGCATCAAGGGGTTGGGCCACCACCCATTGCCCCGGTTGCAACCCCTCCGTTGAATCAAACGAATGTTGAAACACCGTGGGAACAAACCGAATGCGTTGCCCCTGCACCACCCCATACGTGCTCAAGGGTTCCACAGACAACCGTATCAATTGGCCCCCACCCCGTGCCACCCACTCCCGATGCCCCACCCACCCGAGCAACAACCCACATTGCACCACCATCCATACCATGAGCCCATGCTTGGCCACCCGAGGCCCCCACGCCATGATCCGACGAATCAAGACTGCCATCGGCTGACCCACCGTGCCACCCCCACAATGATGACCCCCACGATTAAAAACCCCATCACCCGGACCATCCAGGGCCAGTCAATCGCCAACCAATGGGCCAGTGAGAGTAACAATACCCCTGCCACACCCCCATTGAACCACCCCCGTTTGAATTGGGTGATGCCCACCGCCATCATTCCCCCTGACAAAGCCAATGACCCCATTAAAAATACCAAGGGAAACACCCAAGGGGGCATTAACGCATGCCCCAATACCCCCAAAAACAAGGCGACGGATGGGAATACCGACACCCATACCCAGGGCCGAACCCCCATGCTCAATAACACCCCCATATGAACCCCCAATACCGTGGTCATGCACCCGATCATCAGGGGATATCCCCATACCCCTTGTGACGTCCAATCTGCCCACACCACTTGGAATGAGCCGCAAAATAAGGTGATCATGACCACGGCCATGCCTACCCCCGTATAGGCGGTGACCATCTCATGACGGGCCTTGATGGCCCACCCACACGCCACCAATGCCGCATACACCATCGCCGGCAATACCATAAACGCATCGGGATGCAACCGATGCGACACCGACAACAAGGCCGGAAACACCGAAAGAGATACCGCCCAGGCGATGACCTGACGGGCACGCCCCTTGGGGTATCCCACCACCGGAAACCACGTTAACCCAATGGCATGAATGAGCATCAGATATTGCACCCATGGCACGGGTTGATGCATCCAGCCAATGTGCAACAACCCGATCGCCAGCCACGGCCATACCCAAGATCGTTGCCACCATGCCAATGGCCATGACAAGGTCAGTGCGATACCCATGGCGTCAGGCCATCCGAATCCCCCCATGACCATCCCCCCGGCCAACAGGGCCAGTGTATTCATGGCCACCGACCCTTCCATCACCCATCGGGCCCATCGCCCTGTTCGCACGGCCCCCCAAAGCCCCGCCCATGTGGCCCATAACCACCCTAACACCAGCCCATATTGGCCCCCTATCGGTATGCGAGACCACATCGACATTCCCCCCAACAGAAGGGCCAAGGCCAAGAAAAAGACCCCCACCCCCATCCATACCCACCGGGTCAATTGTTGGCGTTGCCATGTCACCGGATAACGGGCTTGAATGGCCTGACGCTGATACTCGGATATCAGCGATTCTTTGACCCACACCCCCAATTGCTCATGCAACCAAATGGCAGGATCTCGCCTCATGGCTGACGCCCTTCCATCGCCTCACCCCCGCCCGACTCCATGCGGGTATAAAGCACCGCCAATACCGTCTGAATGTCAGCTGGGATTGCATGGGTAAGCGATGGATAAACGGTTAAGGTGGTGGCCATCCCATGCTGGCTTAACAACGTGGCCAATGTGGTTTGATAAGGATACGTAGGATCGTCTTTTCCGGTCACCAACACCGCACTGGAGCGGGTATACGACTCAGTGGGAAGATCCGTGAGAATATCAGACAACGCCTGGCCATAAAACCCAAACAATGACACCACATGGGGAAACACCTCCGGAAACAAGGCCGCCGTTTCAATTGCATACGTCCCACCCCTTGAAAACCCCAGCAACACCGTTGATTTGGGGGTGATCCCCCCCCCTTGTTGGAGGTGTTTCCACAAGGCCACCACATGCTGACGTTCATCCAATGGGGACCGAGCAAAACCAGTGTCAAATCGATTGGCAGACGGGCATAGCATCACCGCCCCCAAGGCATCGGCCGTTGATTGCAAGGCCCGACAAATCCATCGGGGTCCCTGCTGCATGCCATGCAAGGCCACCAACACCCGAACGGGCTCTTGCAAGCTCACCTGATCCGGTACATACAACAGGGCACGGTTTTGGGGGTGCACCACCACCTCCGAAAAATTGCCGGCCATGATCGTACCGGTCACCAACCCGATCACCCCCCCCACCCACCATAGCACCCGCCCCGTTAATGAACCGGAAGGCCTCACGAATTGGACCGGTTAGGTGGCGTTATATCCCATTCAAACAATCGTTCTTCCATCTCAAAAATGGATAATCGAATCAAGGTCGGCAACCGATCAACGGTAAACGTAATGGTCCCTTCCCTTGCATACGCTTGCTGTGAATGAGACGCCCATACGGCGTCTCGAAACGGGATATCATCTTGAATGGTCAACAACATGATATCCTGGGGATTGGCTCGAATGGGATCGGTGTTTTGATACGATTCCATTTTGACCTTGAATGACACCGATCGGTTGGATACCATCACCGGACGAATGGTGAGCCGGAGCCCATTGGCCATGGTGATTTTGGCCGGAACCTGTGACACATCCACCGTCACCAACGGGGGGCCGTGATGAACCCCTGACCAATACCAGCCCCCACCTGCCAATATGGCCACCAACAGAGTCACCCCCACCCACCATCGTCGACGTCGATGATGCGGTCTCATGACAAGGCCCTGATCATGTCGTCAGGATCCACCCATTTTTCGCGTGGCTTACCCAAGGCCTGACCCCGGGCTACTTCCTGCTCATCGATCTGTTTCCATTCGTCAAAACTAACCCATCGAATCCCTTGTTGGGTCACCCATTCTTTAAAGGCATCCGTCTGACGGCCCACACTGGGCAAAGACGCCGCCAATAGGGTGCGGGCCGTTTCGGCCCCACACGGCTTGTTGGTTCCCAACACCCCCGAGGGCCCTCGTTTGGCCCATCCTGCCACAAATAACCCCGGCACCGGCTGGCCTTCAAGATCGAATACTTGACCTTGTTGATGGGGGACCGTATGGGTAGTGGGGCTAAAAGGACACCCCGGCAATGGCACACTGCGATAGCCCACACTTTTGAACACCATGTCCGCCGGTATGACCTGTTTGACTCCGGTTCCGATGGCCTTTTGTTGCCCGGCTGGACCTTGCAATTGATTGCGTTCTAAGACCACCCCAGTTACCCGATCGGTACCCACAAACGCCACAGGTGATTCAAAAAACCGAATGCTCAGCGTGCGCTGGTGTGCATCAACAGGGGGTGCTTGTCGGAGGGCATGGAGTGCCGCCCAATTTTTTCGGGCTTTGTTGGCGTCCGGATGATCCAATTCTTCCATACACGCCTTTCCCAACTCAAAATCAGGGTCATGAAAGCGAAGGGACACCCCGGGTATATGACCCAATTCTTGCAACTCCAATTCAGTAAAGGCCGCTTGCACCGGCCCCCGACGTCCGATCAATGACAAGGTCGTCGTGTGATTGCCTGCCAAGGCGGTTAAACGATCTTCGGGGATATCGGTAGCCCGCAACGCCGACACAGGCTTGGCCAACAAGCGCACCACATCCACCGCCACGTTGCCTTGTCCGATCACCACCACATGGCGGGCCGTGGACCAATCAAAAACGGTGTCTTTGCCATCGGGATGCCCATTGACCCACGACACAAAACGGGTAGCGGGCCAGATCCCCGGCATGGATTCCCCCTCTATACCCAAGGCCCTGTCTTCACTGGCACCGGTGGCCACCACCACGGCGTCAAACCACGCCCTCAGGTCTTGCAAGGTGACCCCCTGGCCAACCGGTACATTTCCCATATAATGGCATCGTGCCCCAAATTGGGTCATGATCCGCTCATAATACGTGGCCACCCCCTTCATTTTTTGGTGGTCTGGGGCCACCCCCCCGCGCAGTAGCCCATACGGACTGACCAGTCGTTCTATCAGTGTGACCTCACAGGTGGGGTCGGCTTTTAATAACGCCTCGGCCACATACATCCCACTGGGCCCTGCACCCACAATGGCAACCCGCATCATCGAAAATTCTGACAGGATACATGAAACCCATAGTCACGATCCCGTACCATCTGAATCACCCGTTGCAAGTCATCGATGGACTTGGCGGATACCCGCACCTGATCCCCCTGTATTTGGGCTTGTACCTTGGTTTTCATGTCTTTAATATCCTTGACAATTTGCTTGGCTTGCTCAGACGAAATCCCCTGTTGAATGCCAATGTCTTGTTTGGCCCGCCCACCCAACGCCGACTGGATCCCACCAAACGACAATGATTTGAGCGAAATCGATCGTTTGGCCAGTTTTTGTTTTAAAATGTCGGCAATGGCCCCCACCTTAAATTCATCGGGGGCGTGCAACACGATCTGGTGATCCGATGACCGAAGCACCACCTCGCACTGGTCATCTTTGAGGTCATACCGTTGCGAAATTTCTTTGGTGGTTTGGGCCACCGCATTGGTCACCTCCGCCATGTCAATGGTCGATGCAATATCAAACGAATGATCCGCCATGTGTAACCTCCTGTGACTGAGCTGCCAACGACCACAATACGTCATAGGGAAAAATGGATGAATGCCCATCGCTCCAATTGATGCCCACCGCATAATTACCCACGGGCCCCATTCCCTCTGGGACCACATCCTCGGGGACTTGTGCCTTGGTAACCAACACCCGATCCGTCCATTCATCCCGGCATCGTGCACACCGGCACGCCAACCGAAGGGTAAGACAGGATATGGTCACCGTCTGGTTTGCTTGGGATACCTGAACCCCCACGGCCGGTATCAAGCTAACCTCGGGTGTGGGGATGGCATCATACCGCAACCGGCTGACCTCACGCACCACGGCGGCAGATAAAGCGGTCACTTGCTGAGCCACCGGTGACGTGGGGTGGGCCAAGACCAACGGATCGCCGGCATCGCTGGTGTGAGACACCACCGGGTCGATGGGAAACGAAAACGCATGCTGAAACCCAAATTCACGCGTCAAGCGTGACAAGGCCCCCCGACCAAATGGGTAGTGCCGCGTCCCCCCTGGTTCGGCATCAAAATACGCCATGTTTTCCACCACGGCAATGGGCGGCACTTTCATGGTGGTGAGCCATTCGATTCCCTTGATGACATCCACAAAGCTCAATTGCTGGGGGGTGGTCACAATCACCGCCGCCGTTATGGAAATCATTTGGGATACGGTCAAGTGAATATCGCCCGTACCGGGTGGCATGTCAAGAATCAAATAATCCAATGCCCCCCACTGGGTTTGGGTCAGCAATTGGTTGATTACCTGGCTGACCATGGGACCTCGCATCAAGGCCGGGGTTCGGGCGTCCTCTTCGGATTGGGTGTAGCCAAATGACATGAGTTTGACCCCTTTGTATTGCAAGGGTTTAATCCATTGCCCATCAAACACCAGGGATGTGTCAGGCAAGGCCACCATGGTCGGCAAACTGGGGCCATAGACATCGGCATCAAATAACCCCACTGATGCCCCTTGTTCAGACAACGCAAAGGCCAAATTCACGGCGGTCATGGATTTACCAACCCCGCCCTTACAACTTGATACCGCAATCACTGCCCCCACATCTGCCAGCCCCTTGGCCAACGGCTGCATACCACTGTGACGACGGGCCGACAACCGCACCACCACCTCGGTAACCCCCGGAAAAGCGGCAATAATCTGACTCACTTGCTGTTTTAAGTCATCCTTAACCGGACAAGCTGGACTGGTTAATTCAAGGGTCAAAGAGACCCGACCTTCTTGGATGAGCAGGTCTTTGACAAACCCCAATTCGACAATGTTACGATGCAAATCAGGGTCTTGAACGGCGGTTAACGCCTCAAGAATGCGATCCGATAAAGGGTGCATACGCTGCCATTCCTTCCTGTGACATCATGACCAATACAATCTCATCAAACCAGTCTGGATGGGTGGCGATACACTCCGAAATGGCCCCAATGGCAACCGGAGCGGCCCGTTCAATGGGGTACCCCATGGCACCCGTTGACACAGCGGGCACCGTCAGAACCCGACACCCCATCGAAGCCGCTTGGGCCAATGCCGCCAAATAAGCCTGTCGTAACCATTGGGCTTCATCCTGACCGCCCCCTCGCCATTCGGGTCCCACCACATGCACCACATAGCGAACCGGCAACCCGTAGCCGGGGGTTAAGTGTGCCTCCCCCACTTGGCACGTCCCGATTTGGGCACATGCACGGGTGAGGTCCGAGCCTGCGAGTCGATGTACCTGGGCATCGATGCCCTGTCCCCGTCCGGATAAGGTGGTATCGGTCGGATTGACCAAGGCATCGGCTGGTATGGCCGTAATATCCCCCTCAAGCAAGCGTATGCGGGTCATTGCCACTCACCCTTCAGCACGTTGGGGGTCGCCCCTACAATGCGAACTTTGGCCCACTGACCCATCTCTACCCCTTCCTTGAATGGCAAAATCACCAAGCGATTGGCGTCGGTACGACCCTGGCAATCGGTGTCACTTTTTTTGGTGGACAAGGACTCCATCAATACCCATTCTTCTTTGCCGATGCAGGCCTCATTTTTCTTCCGTGATTGCTCACGTTGGACCTCGTTGAGGCACACAATGCGGTGGGTTTTATCCGCTTCCGACACATCATCCGGAAACCGCCGGGCGGCCACCGTCTGGGGACGTTCGGAATATTTAAAGATATAGGCACTGTCAAATTGAACCCGCTTGACCACTTCAAGGGTATCTAAAAATTCCTCGTGGGTTTCGGTTGGAAACCCCACAATAATATCGGTCGACAATGCCACCCCTGGCACCAACGACCGAATACGGTCAACCAATGCCAGGTATTCACCTTGGGTATACGTACGGTTCATTTTATGTAAAATGCGATCGTTGCCCGCCTGTAGGGGCAAATGAATTTGCTTGCAAATGGTGTCCCGTTCCGCCATCAGGGTAAGCAACCGATCGGGAAAATCTTTGGGGTGGGGGGAGGTAAACCGAACCCGTCTCACCCCTGGCACCAGGCTAACCCGGTCCATTAAATCGGTGAAATCAGACGATCCAGAGCGATATGAATTGACATTTTGACCCAACAAGGTCACCTGCTGGTGCCCGGCATCGACCAATCGTTCCACTTCTTCGACCACCGATTCGGGGGTCCGTGATCGTTCGCGTCCCCGTGTGTAAGGCACCACACAAAAGGTACAAAAATTATTGCATCCCCTCATAATGGCCACCCACGCATTCACCCCGTGCTGTCGAATGGGCATCACATCGGAGTAGGTTTCAAATTCTGACAATGTCACATCAAAGGCGGACCCTTGTCCTTCCCACACCTGCTCAATGAGTGACGGCAACTGTTTGTAACTATCCGGACCTGCAATAAAATCAATCCCCAAAGAGGGATCCTCTAACAAAGCGGTTTTAAAGTTGGTGGCCATACACCCTAAAATACCGATGGCGACCGGCTGTTTGCCACGTGCCCGACGGATCTCTTGGACTCTCAGGTGAACCTTTCGATTGGCATTGTCACGCACCGAGCATGTGTTGAGCATCACCACATCAGCTTGGGTTTCTTGGTTGACGAAGTGATAATGGGCCCCTTGCAATATTGACCGCACCAATTCGGTATCGTATTCGTTCATCTGGCACCCATAGGTTTCGATGTACACACACTTTGTCATCCCTGAAATTTATCAGGATAGGCCCACATCCACAACCTCTTAAATATGACACCCTCCTTCACCCTCCACCGCTTTCCACTTGATGACATCCGATACAAGAGGCACACCATCCATGCGGTTTTTTCATTTGACAGCCCCTCTTCCTTGCCACTATCATCCGCAGCATTCACGTGTTTCTTTTTGGTTCTTCCCAATACGTTAGGGTTCTTCGTTGTTTCTTCGGTGATTCTTTAATTTTATTATCATGGGATAGTCAAACGTGCGGTTGGGTGGCCCATTGGTTATGTGGTTAAAATGGGCCCAGGGGGATGGGATTCAGGTTGGAATGTTGGCCATTTTAAATGGGGTGTGGAAAGAAACGAGGGTGTAAAAAGCCATTCATATTAGGGATCCGAACCATGCGGTATCGGGTCATGTGGTCATCCTTTGGTGATCAGTGGGAGCGTCTTTTAGGATCCATCCTGTTCTCATTCGAGCGATGACCATTGTTTTATTGTGAGTGAACGGTCCCATTTGCCCATGCCCTTTCCTCTGCTGTGTGATGAATACGTTTCCACGTTTTAACCGACCCATACCCCCTTTCCCACTACCCATTTACAAAGGAGTGACCCACATTGAACACTACAACCGCCACATCAATAAATTCCTCACAACCCCTTGCACCAAACAATGGTTCAGTTATTGGCGTGTTGTGTACACGTTTGTGTACACGTATTGCCCAGTGCGTCACTTGTTTTCGTGGTGGTGGTAATCCAGCGCATCTAAGTACACCACCTGGTGCTGGTGCTGGTCCTGGTGCCGATGCTCACTTGGCATTTCCTGCAGCTCTTGCAGACGATAACCCGGTTACCATATCCACCCCCCCCCCCTCAGCCACCCCTTTCTCAACCGGCTCCCCTCCAGCCCCCCCCGTTACAGACTCCCTACATCGGCATATTGCCGTGTTCGTTAATACCAGCCTGCAAGCGGGGTCTCTTTTGCGTCTTCTTCAGTCCGGTTCTGGTCATCTGGTGCCCAATGAATGGACCCAGTTGTTTGACTCCATCCAAAGGTGGTGTGCCACCCATCATAATCTGAGCAATGAGGATAAAACAAACTTGCGGACCACATTGGAGCCCATATTAAAGCCTTATTGCGATCAGATTCTGTCGGTCATGAGTGCTTGTTTTATTTTCATGGGACTGCAAGGACGTGTTGCTCCGCAGGCGTTGGCCTTTGCTGAGATACTCAAGGGATGTGGACCTTTTTTTGAGGTATTGTACACATTGTTTCCAACCCAAGAGCATGGTAGGTTCATCCAAGCACAGTGGCCAGACATATTACTGTCCCCAGCACCCGCAGCCACGCCAGCCTCAGAACCCCAAGCCACGCGAGCCGTAGCACCCTCATCTCCCGCCAATGGCGATACGTTTTTCCGCCTCGATTTGGACGACCCGCAGTCTTTATATACACCGAATATTGAGCACCATGCAAAGATCATGGCCACACTCACGGCACTTGGTTCCAATCAAGATGCAAGTCAGGAGGCCCAGTATGCCGCGTTTATTCACACATTGAGTCAATCGAAAAAGGCATTACATGACGCGGTCAAACAAAATCTATTACGTGATTACTTCAGTTCCTGTGGTCCAATGCTGTGGTACAACCCTGCCTCTACCCTCCATACCAACCTGAAAATACTTATCGACTCAACAAGTGGGAAAAATATTAAGACTGTGTTATCTCAGGCTTACACTCAAGAAGGATTAAGGGTACGGCTACCCAATGACCTTTTGACCAGTGCCCTACATAGGGTCATCCAATCCAACCCCTTCTCGCCATCCGACATCCCGAAGCCACTGGTGGCCTATGTGGCGTCTTATTGTCATGAGACCCATCAAGCTACCTTTTTAAAGGCACTGGCGGCACAAGCTAACAGTACGTCAAATAAATTCCAAGAAGTTAAAGGCAAACAACAGCAAGCAATCGACTATCTCCTCGAGTTTTTAACCCATATCCCGGTTACCCGTCTTAACTCCATTCTGTATACATGTGATCCACCCGTTCATAACGCCGTACTCGAGGCCCATCCCATGAAGTATTTACAGGTATATCACGATCGGGCGTTACCCAGGCAATTGGATACAATAGCAAACGGCCTATCCCGTGCTGTCAATTCGAGCACAGATTCGGGGAATCAAAATCCAAATTTTGTCACAGGTATTTTAAATGCCCTTACATCTAACTCAAATGCTTCTCGTCAACCAACTGCCAGCACTGCTGCACAAAAGGCCCGATCACCCAAGCCGATTGTTACCGCCGTGTATGAGTTGCTTGGGCCGGAAAACAGATCCGAACTGACTCAGTTCTTAAACACCCTCAGCCATCCATCCGGCTCCACACAGTACACAGTTTCACCCTCTATTCAGGCCGTTATAGATCATTATAGTAAAACTTGTGAATGTAATAGAGATTATTATAATAGAAATCTTGACGTTACTCATCATGGGTATATCGTCATAAAATCCACCGAGACTGTGATGCCCCCTCTAGTGTAAGTTCGGGTGCAAGGTCGGATGTAAGAAATTAGTCGTTTGAACTAGGGTGGGATTTATTTTGTTAGGGAGGGGGGTCGTTGATGGGATACAGGGTGCGTCTTTCACTTGCTGGATCGAATGGGGGCATCAAACAGGTCACCACACACCGTGAAGACAACCTGCACGGTCTCACATGATGAGACGGGCCGTCGGTTGGATAAGATCCGCTAGCACCTGCAAGGGTGCCCCAATGCAAGACCCATCATGGAGTCGATATCCCGCCCACATGGCCTCTTGCTTGGGATACAACGGGAAGCACGTTCCCCATTTGGCCTTACCCCCTCGACGCTCGATCGGGTCATCACGATATGTACCTGAGACCGGTCACCATTGTATGATCTCACATGCCCATCCAAGATGGGTCATCCCACCCACCTAACATCCGGTGATGGTCTTGGTCAAACGGTACCCAGTGAATGCGATGCACACCCATTGTGCCACGTGTCGGTGGGTGATGCACGTGCTACCCATCCGGTACTGATCACCGATACGACTTGGGCCGTTGCCACACAGGCCCCGTGCACCAAAAAAACCCAACCTGCCCCATGACTGAACGGGCACCGATTGGATAGAGGCACCCCAGCATGAGATAGACCATACCCCCATACCCACCAGTCGATCACGGGTCGTTTGCCCCTACACTGACGCGATCGGTTGGTGGGCCACGATCGCCATTACTAGGCCGTGCGTCATGGACAAAAGACCCAAGGGGCCTCCATCGCGACGGCATCTGTTAACCGATTGGTCACCCCGGGCTTTGCCCTATCACCACCCACGATCCAACCAAATCCCCACCAACACCAAAGGGGCACATTCGTGCCCCTTTGGTGGTTACACCATCTTGCGACCCCTCACCGATTAGATGGAGTCGGCATACGTGATGGTAATGGTATCGACCATGTCACCACGGAACAAATCGTTAATCGCACCATAGGCAATACTAAAATCATATTTCGCCGCTTGTGATGCACGTAATGGGGCATCCACTCTCAACACCAAGTTGGTCGCCAACGAATGGTTGCTAGACAACATCGGATCAGGTGATTGGCCTGAGGGTGTCCCTGGCACCGAATTGGCCGCAGTCGAAATGGTGTAAGGCAAGGCATTGCCCACTTCCCCTGCCCGAGCAGTAACCCCAGCCAGTTTCAATTTTCCTAGGTTTGTTGATTCAACAGTGACACTGTACCCAGCACGGTTGTTATTCTCAATGGTGAGGCTACCCAAATTGATACTACCATTTGCCGCAGCGGTCACGGCAAGGGTACTACCGGGTGACCATACACTTGAACTAATGTTATTGACTGTACTGGTGGGTGCAACGCTGGCAGCCGACACCATCAACGAAGCCCCACCCAACATAACCGCCATCATTCCCAATAATTTTGTGCATTTCATGATCCATTCCCCTTTTTTGATCACTTTTTATGGCCTGGCTTGACCACCTCATCCCGCTATTCAACAAAACCGAGACCCCTTGTGTCAGTCGTCATTCCCGCCCCCTTTCTATCCAAAGTCCCCCTGTTTATACCCACCACCTCCCATCTAAAAACATCGATTTTTTTTGATCTATGGGCAGGATCTGAAAAAGTCTTATCGGGCTTGAACGGTTCTAACCGGTTTTCTTGTTGCCACCTGATGCCACTTGTTGCGTTTGCAACCTGGATTGTCGCGCTTTGGCAATAAATGTCTTTAAGTCAGGGTATTGGGGATCCAAGGTTAGGGCCGTATGCCACATTTTTTCTGCTTTTTCCCACTCCCTCATTCGAAAATAAATCGACCCCATCCGAACATAAATATCGGGGTAGCGTGGCATTAAGGTGCGGGCCTCTTCATACGCTGCCACCGCTTTGGTGTATTCTTTTTTGTAGAATCGTTCGTTCCCTTTTTCCATCAACTGATACGTCTTCATCATTTGGGCCATCATTTTGGATCGCTCCCCCTCTGACAAACCAGTGGGGGTAGGCTTCATTCGTTTGAACGGATCTGAAAAACCCGATACGGGGGGTAGTTTACTGCTTGTCACACCATCAGTGGGCCGTTTCTGCTCCCCCGTCGGTATGGGCAATGGTTTACTGGTGCCTCCCGATGGTGTCCACCCCCCTGATGGCCTTTCGGGCTTTGGCAGTGCCGGTGTCGGAGTACCACCACCTTTTACAAGCCCCTGCTTGACCACCCCTCGTTTTTCACTCTCTGATGGCTGGTAGCACACCGTTACCACCATCTTTTCTTTCCCCGAAGGCCCCATCCCTTCGATCACGATAGGGGTCACCACATTGGCTTGTAATGGCAATCGGTGGTGTACCCACTGCATGGCCCCCACCGGCACCGTCACATGATTGATTTTTACACCCGACCACGCCGTTCGAGCCTTTAAAAACACCGCCGGCTTGTTGACGATGACCACACCCTTGGGCCAGGCCCCCAACACGGGTGAGGCCCACTCCCATGCCACCAAAGGGGACACTGGCTGATTAACCGGTTGGGTTGCCAGCACTGCCGGCGTTACCACTTGGGCTGTTTTTTGAATCAGTAACCGTCGTTCCACCGTGCCCTGTCCTTGTGCCACCAACCGAATACGGGCATCGGCCTGCATCAATCGAATGGGGATCGAAAAAGTGCCATCTGGCTGGACGGTAACATCCACATCATTCACTGTCAGGGAACCTGCCCGATGGGTGCGGCCTTTTAACACCCAACGATCGCCCTTGATATCAATCACGTTGTGGGTAGCCGCCACCCCGTCAATATATAAGGTTGGGGTGGGGTCAACGGGTACGACGGCCGCTTGTGGGAACCGATTCACCACCACTATTTTTTTGGTGTACCGATGTGAGGACAGCAACGTGGCGACCACTTTTAGCGTGATGCCCGTGCGCGGAATACCGTTCAGTGGAAACGAAAACCGACCATTGGGTTTCATGGCCACGGGCTCGCCATTGACGTGAATGGCCGTTACATCATGTGACAACCCATGCAAGATGATATTGGAGGTGGTCACCACCACTTTCTCACCCTCTACCGTGGCCCCACGAGGCAAAAACAACATGACAGGGTCCAAACTTCGTTCTACCCCCTCGTCTTCGGCCTCCCCTTCATTAACTGGCTCAGGCGTGTACGTCACTGACTCTTTGGGGGGTGGGGCGGGAGGCCCGATCACACTATCAGGGGTCTCAACACGCTGACTCCCAACTGGCACATACATCACCTGTAGCACATACGGTTGGGCCGATGGAATGTCCGGTGTGATGAGCTGTAAGTTGGTTTTAAGGTTGGGCTGTAAAGACACCACCTCATAAAATCGGCCTGACATGTCCACCGATACTGGTACCCCATTTAATAACAATCGGGTCACTGGCTGAACATTTCCTTTGATTAAAATAGACGGCTTCGAGGTTAGGAACACCCCTTCTTCTGCCATTGCCCGATGGGTCTGAGGGGTGGGCGTTAATACCTTAATGGGGGAGTCAGCCCCCAGGGCAACCCCTATCCATACCCCCCACCAACAAACCAATAACCCCTTTTTTAGTCCCACCCTACTCAATATTTCCCAGCGGATGGGCCACTCGCCAGGCTTCCGCCACCGCTTCCGCCACACGATACGTGACCGATTTATCCAATACAGACGGTAAGATGGCGTCCACTGAGGGTGAGATTGACTCGGCCAACGCCATGCTTGCTGCCACCTTCATGCTTTTGGTAATCACCTTGGCACGGGCATCGATGGCCCCTCTAAACACACCCGGGAACGCCAACACATTGTTCACTTGATTGGGGAAATCACTTCGACCCGTCCCCACAATATAGGCCCCTGCCTCCCGTGCCAGCTCAGGCATGATTTCAGGTATGGGGTTGGCCATGGCTAAAATGATCGGATCAGGGGCCATGCTGCGAATCATGTCTTGGGTGAGTGCTCCTGCCACGCTCACCCCTAAAAACACATGGGCACCCCTCAGGGCATCTGACAACCCACCCGAACGACCCGATCGATTGGTTTTCATGGCCAACCGTAATTTGTCTGGGGCGGATTCTAAATCCGGTCGGTTTTCATACAAAATGCCCTTGGAATCACACACCAAAATATCTTGAAACGGTGTGGGCAACAATGGGTCATGCCCACAAGACAACAACAATTCAGCAATGGCAGTGCCTGCTGCCCCGCCCCCATTGATGACCACCGTTAACTCGCCCAATGATCGACCCATCACCTTGGCCGCATTTAATAGGGCCGCCAAGACCACAATGGCGGTACCATGCTGGTCATCATGAAACACGGGGATCCCCAAATCTTGCAGGGCCAACTCAATTTCAAAACACCGTGGCGATGCAATGTCTTCTAGGTTAATACCCCCAAACACAGGGGCGATGTTTTTAATGATGTTAATCAGTTCAATCGTGTTTTGGGATTCAATACAGATGGGAAACGCATCAATATTGGCATATTCTTTAAACAGAATGGCCTTTCCTTCCATCACCGGAATGGCGGCATGGGCACCAATGTTACCCAACCCCAATACCGCTGAGCCGTCACTTACCACGGCCACCGTGTTTTTTTTGATCGTCAGTTCAAACGCCTTGTCTTGATCGGCGGCAATTTCTTCGCATACGCGTGCTACCCCTGGGGTGTAGGCCAAGGATAAATCATGTCGGTTTTCAATTTTAACCTTGGAGCGAATTTCTAGTTTACCCGCATGCTGTCGATGCAGGGAAACCGCTTGGTCGTAAACAGATGGTTGGGTGGTATCAATGGTCATATTGGGTGCTCCTACAATAGTTTGGGTACAGTATCCCACATTTGTTTCACCTGCAAAATAGGTTTTTTATAAACCGGCTACCCAACTGGACCCTCCCCTGGCCAAGCCCCTGCCATTCAATCGTAAGGTTGGCGTATTTGAGTGGACGGTGCCATCTTGTTCAGACGCGTCACAATCCGGATTGCATTGTATCTCGAATCCGTTTCATTAATGCGGGCTTATCATGGCATATCGTATGAATATCCGGGTCATACGCCTCATTCTTGACCGGCCCAAACACGGCCCGGCGATCGTTCAAAGCACCCCACATTTGATCCCCATAGGCCACATGCCAATACTCTTTGCCATAATTGCTTAGCCCTGCAAATACTGCGGCATGCATCAAAAGGGTGCGATGACGCTTTTGGGCGTCACTGAGGCCTTCTGACAGCGTGGCCGCTATGGGGTTCTCTCCCCACAACACACCAAACTTACCCATGTCCACCAGTGTCTTGGTTGCCACATCAAACAATACCAAATCAATGGCCCCACCGGTACAATGGGGGGGAATACAGCCGTCTAAAAAGGGGGCCACCCATTTAGATGTCTCACGGTATAACCGGTCATCCGACCAGCTTGGGTATTCTTTTCCCAATTCGACCGCTTTGGCGATAAAATACGTTTGCTGCAATGAGACCGGTCGAAAGGCTTCATACACCGCAATCCCCAGATGCAATGGCAAGATCGCTAGCATCAGCTTGATTTTTTCTGCTAGCTCTGGACGTGTATACATGGCATACAATGAGCGAGACTGATAGCGGGCATCACACGATGCCATGGCACAAAGCCGACCGTCAAACCCTATTGTACTCAGGTTTACTAAATGCGTTTCAGGGTCTTTTTCGACGACACGGACACCGGCAAGGTCGGCTATGTCGCCGTCAAAGATGGCCTCCTTAACACCGTACCTTGGTAGTGCGATGTGACGATTAAATGGTGACATCTTGCTGATTTATTTTTTGGGTCATGCTTACCCACTCTTTTTTTGTCATGCTGGCTTCCATCACATCAGCGTGGTCTTTCGTTTGGCTGGTGATGCCCCCCTCATCATCCCTGCCTTATGACAACGAATAGGCCACGGCATCTAACCACCCCGCCCCCACGGCACAAATCGAAACCGTCGGGGCCCCGCATACCCCCTCATCACCCACCAACTCAGCCAAGCGATGGACCCCATCGGGTGGATTCGTCAGCCATGTGTCCAATGCCGCCTCTGGTCCCATCGTGGCAAATCGGTCACGCAATCCCCCCGCAATTAAGAGGGTCGCCCGCATCGCCCCACCCCATAACAATCCTTGGTGGGTCACCTCCCATTCGGATGTGGGATGCAAGGAGGTCACCATCTGCTTCAATCGATTAATCCCCAATCGCTGGGTCACCGCTTCGATCCACGCCCGTGCCTCGTGACCACCCAACCCCAACACCTCCGGCATAAGGGTCAACTGATGCACCTTGGCTACCCCTTGGGCCACCTCCACCGGCAGTCCTTGTGCCACCCAGTGGGTCACCATTGGGTCAGTGGGAGATGGATCTGACCACGCGGTCAAATGGTCTTGAATGGTGGGTATGTTTGCCAGTGACAACGGCCACCCAGGAATCAACAAGACCGATTGTACCAACGCTTTTAGCTGGTCTTCCATGGCCACCACCACCGAACAAATGGTCTGCTCGCCCAATCCAGACTGTGCCAACTTCGAGCGTATTGGACCCAATCCCAATGCCTGATCCAATACCCAATAGGCCATGGCCATTCGGGGAATGGACGCCCCAGTAATGAGGCCTGTCTCATAAAAAAACAAACTGCCTGCTTGGTTCACCATCCGATTGGTTAACAAGGTGGCCACAATGTGACGTTGCAACCGGTGTTGCGGCAAGGAACCCGATACCCGTCCCCGAATCACTGGGGGGAAATACCCTTCATACAACGCATGAAAGGATGGGTCATCGGGTAAGTCATCCGCCATCAACGCCTCGAATACTTGCATTTTAATGTAGGCCTGAATCACCGCCAAAATGGGCCGGGGCATACCAGACTCAAATGGGGCCAATGCCGCCCCGTACGGCAATTGTTCGGTTCTGGCATCCAGCATCCCCGATGCCACCATATCCTCTATTAATCTCACCATCATCACCCCGTTGGCCTGAGACCGAAGGTGATCCATGGTTAACAACCGGTGCTGGCCTCGGTTGTTGGCCAAGACCAGGGCGGCCACTTCTTGGGTGGCGGCCTCTAAGCAAGCGTCACGATCCGATTGGGAAGACAACACCCCACTACTCAGCCACTGGTCCAATAAAATTTTGATATTGACTTCATAATCCGAAAAATTGACCCCTGCTGAATTGTCAATCGCATCGGTATTGATACACCCACCCCGTTGGGCATACTCAATGCGTGCGGGATGGGTCACCCCCAAATTGGCCCCCTCCCCAATGACCGTCGCCCGACACTGAGAAATGGGGAGCCTTACCCCATCATTCGCAGGATCCCCGACCGACCCATCCGTTTGATCACTTGCTTTGTAATAGGTGCCAATGCCACCCAACCACATCAATTCCACCCTCATGCTCAAAATGGCCCGAATCAGCCCTTCACCTGATAAAGTATCATCCTGAATATCCAATACCCTTTTCATTTGCGGTGTCACCACAATGGATTTGGCCGACCGCTCAAATACCCCCCCACCGTCCGAAATCAATGCAGGGTTGTAATCGGTCCATGCACTCCGAGGCAACTGAAATAATCGTGACCGCTCCTCAAACGACAACCGAAGATCGGGGCTAGGGTCAATAAAAATATGGGCATGATTAAATGCCGCTTGCAACTGAATCATCGGGCTTAACAACATCCCATTTCCAAACACATCGCCGGACATATCCCCAATCCCCGCCACGGTGAATGGATCGGTTTGAATGTCTTTGCCTAACCCCGAAAAATGAAGGCGAACACATTCCCACGCCCCCCGTGCCGTGATACCTTCTTTTTTGTGGCTGTAGCCTTGTGACCCGCCGGATGCAAAGGCATCCCCTAACCAAAAGCCATACGAAGCTGCCACGTCATTGGCAATATCAGAAAACGATGCCGTGCCCTTGTCCGCCGCCACCACCAAATAGGGGTCGACGTCATCATGGCACACCACCTTTTCGGGTGGCTTGATCGACCCATCAGGCTGAATGTTATCGGTAATATCCAATAATGCCGCAATGAATCGTTGATACTGGGCCACCCCCTCTTGGGCCATCTCATCCCTCGATAACCCCGTCCGCTTGACCACAAACCCCCCTTTGGACCCTACGGGCACAATCACCACATTTTTAGTCTGCTGGGTTTTGACCAATCCCAATACTTCGGTCCTAAAATCATCGGGCCGGTCTGACCATCGCAACCCACCCCGGGCAATGGGCCCAAAACGCAGATGGGTCCCCTCCATCCCCACATCATGGACGTAGATTTCTCGGTAGGGTGCGGGCAAGGGCACCCCCTCGATTTGGGATGAATCCAGCTTGATGCTGATATGGGTATAAACCGACGGGTCATGCCGATAAAAATTGGTCCGCAACGTCACCATCATGAGGTTTTTTAACCGACGAAACAACCGGTCCTCCTCCACATCCAGTACCCGTGACAATGCAACTTCCACCGTTGAATCTGCCACCGCCATGGCCACCTCGTGCTGGGTCTGTTCAGGCGAAAAGCGGGCATGAAACAACTGTATCAAGGCATGGGATACAGCGGGATGAGCCAAGCAAATGCGATTGATTTTTTCTCTTGAAAACGCACCTTTGAGTTGTAATAAAAGGTTACGATAAGTCTGAATCACCCCCACTTCTCGCCACGATAGTCCAGACTCGATCACCAAGCGATTAAGGGGATCATTTTCTGCTTGTTGGATAAATACCGCCTTGAGCAAGCCCAATAACCGATTCACAGTGTCCCCGTCGGTGATCATGCTGCGATCAGCCTTTCCGACTCTAAAACTGTGAATATACCCCACATACCCACTACCGTCTCCGGCCCCTTCTGCAACCCGGGTGGTCAATTCATCAAACACATACAATCCCGCATGCTCTAATATGGGCATGATCTGAATAAGATCCATCTTGACCGGATGATAAATACTTAAATTGGATACCCGCCGATCCATGGATGACCCTGGCGATTCAAAATCAGTCAGGTTCAATTGCATCTCACCCGTGACACGCATTTGTTCCAAAAAGTGAATATCCGTCACGGTGCTATCCACCGTTCGCCTGACCTTGTGATGGTCAGGGAATGCCAAGCGATACCGCTGAAACCACGCTTCCGCCTGCTCGGGTACCCGTCGCTCCAATGCCCGGCGCAAGGTGAGTTTCCATGGCTCAATGGCCTGTCGCAATTGGGTCTGTAAGGCCACTATTGATTCCGTGGCATGGTGGTTATCCCCTGAAAAGTACACATGCAGACGGGTATGTTCCGGACTGGACACCTCAATCCACTCCGTATCAGGGTCTTGCTCCGACAACTGGAACCATTCCCTGACACGGGCCATTACCAACTCAATATTACGCCGCGAGGTTAAGGCATCGGGAATGACCACCATGACAAACTGGCGACCATTGCGTTTGCGACGTTCGGCCACCCACAATTGCGATGGATTGGCAATGGATAACAACGTATCCACAATAAATTGAAGATGAACTTGTGACGACCGAAACAATTCAAACTTGGGAATGGCCGTAAAAATACGAATAACCTCATTATAATCGTAACTATTGGGAATCATGCCTTTGGACTCAAAAATGGCTTTCATTTTGAGGTGAATCAAGGGGGTGTCCAGATTCTTTACAAACAGGCTGGAACGTTTGAGTAGGCCCACCCACACATATTCCGTCAGCTGATCACCTCGTCCAATGCGAAATCCCAACCGCATCAAGTGATCAAACCGTAAAATAGGTGACGGTAATGGCAAGGTGTCCAATACATAATCATCACCGTTTCCTGACAACCATTCCGAATGCCGACGTGCGGCTTCTAACAACGGCTGGGCATCGTACCCCAAAACCGATCGAAAGATGCCCGAACAGGAAGACGGCACCACTTTCACACACCCACCCGCATGGGTGAAACAAACATGACCAAAAAAAGAAAAATTATCGTCCGCCAACCATTGCAATAAGTTGACCCATTCTTCTTTTGGCTCTGATAACGCCGGCAATGATGTCGCCATGGCCTCTCGTAATGTGCTTAATCCGTTTTGAATAGTGGCCTGGTCATCATGCGACACATGCACCGCCCCCATGTGCCGCTTTAACGCTGGTAACCATGCCGTCAATTGGGCGGCCGACACCCCATCAAATACCACGTAGGTCACCGATAACCGATCAGACGCATCCAAGGGTGATGTAAATGCCGTAATGTGCCCCTCATCATGGCGGGTCACCCCCACAATGGGGTGAATCAATTGGGTGACCGTTAGCCCCATATGACGGCACCACTCATTGAGTGTCATGACCAAAAACACCGCATCCGCCCCCACACAATCCAAGGCCACCCGAGGGGGACTATGGTCCGTACGGGGGATATCGGATACCACCAATGCGGTGTCGCCTTGCATCAGGCTCATCACATGGTCTAGTCTGGTCTGTAAAAAACGAATGAGTTCAGGTACATCAAGTGAAAGCAAGGGGGCCGCCGATACCGCTTGCAAATAGTGCCGTGCAAATGATTGCAACAATGAATGGGTGGGAATAGCACGTAATAACGTATCCAATGATGACGCATGTAGAATAGGATCGGATGAATAATGGCCCATATGCTCCCTCAACGTGGTGGTTTATCCACAAAATAAAAGATGCCGTATACTGGACGGTTTAGCCAGTATATCACACCAAATAAAGGAAGTCCGATACATGATTGTCCACCCTATCCACGATCTCTCACCCACCACCCATCATTTTTTATCGGTTATTGCCGACCACTGGCGTGCCGAAGGGGTTCCCCCCATCGACTGTGACGCCTTTATTCATACCCAACGAGACTTGATCCGAAACGGCAGCATCCAAGGGGTGACCATCGAGGATGAGTCCCCTGTGGGCATCATGTGGGTCCACAGGCAATCCGCTCAATATGGCAGTGTGTTTGCCCACGTGCCGATTGAGTCGGCCCCCCCTCTGATCCAGGCCTTTGTCCATTCGGGTGTGGCCCAGGGGGTCATGATGGAATTAAATCAGTTGGTGCCCGACCCACTGTTTGGACTTGCCATGGAATCGGCGGGGTTTTTTGCCCTACCCCGTCAAAGCATGGTCGCCCCCTTGTTTGGCATCAGCACCCCCCCCCTGTCAGTCGAGGATGCCATTGTTCCCTTGGGACCTGAGCATCATGAGATCATTGCCCGCATTAGTTGGCCGGCCCATCAGTATTCAAATGACTACCCCCATTATGCCCCCTTGTCATCTTATGCCGACCGCTTGGCATTGGATCATGAGGTGTGGCAGCACACCTATGGCACCGTGATTCCAGCGGCTTCCCTGATGTGGGTCCACCAGGGCATCCCCGTGGCCATTTGTGAAATGGTCACCTGCCATTTTTGGCAACAACCCGACTTTCCTTGGGTCTTTGATATCGCCACCCATGTGGATCACATGGGACATCACTATGGCACACGCTTGCTTCAGGCCTGCATGCATCACTTGTGGCAACAGGGCCATAACATGATCGGGCTATCGGTAACCCAATCCAATCACGGGGCCATTCGGGTATATGACGCATTGGGATTTGGTGTTGAAACGAACCGTTGTGAATACATTCACCTTCCCTCTCTCTCGCATTAGGCGGTGCCACACCATCCCCCATCGGGACCGTCTTCTTTTCAATACCTTCCATGATTCGTCAGGGTTTAGGTCTCATTATCGGTTTGAAACCATTCATTTATCATGTATCGTCACCACATGATGTCACACTATCTAACCCGTATTCACGGGTTGTTTCGTCGTATTGGCCAACGTCCCACCCTAAAAAAAGTGGGTCAAAATACCCTCTGGTTGGTATTCGAAAAAGGGGGCATCAGCCTGGTATCTTTTGTGGTGGGGATTGTGGTGGCACGGTATTTAACCCCCAGTGGGTATGGCACCTTGGCCACGCTGAACAATCTCTTGGGGTTATTGGTTACCTTTGCCAGTCTGGGCCTTGAGCCAATTATTCAGCAACAACTCATTCGCTATCCTCGCCAACATGCAGCGATTCTCTATGCGGCACTGTCCGCCCGATTTGTCTCGGCCATGGTGATTAGCCTGTTGTTGGTCATATCCCAATACTGGGCACCCGGTCCATGGGGATGGGGCATGGTAGCCCTGATGGGAGCCGGCATGATAGGCAATGCCCTGTCGATTGTCCGTTCCTATTACGAAGCTCACATGTTGATCAAACCGATTGTGATCATCCAGTTGCTTATTCTCATGCTCACCAGCCTCATGAAAGTCATGGGGGTTTGGTACCAGTGGCCGGTCACATGGTTTTTTTTCACCTTTATCGTAGAAACTATCATGGGTGGGGTCCTGGGGCTCTTGTTTTTATCCCTTACCCAACTTCGTTGGGCTCTCCCATCCCTTCGCCTGATTCGACACCTGGTGCGACGTGCCTGGCCAATGTGGCTTCTTCTGTTCACCATGTTGGGCCATAACCGACTGGATCAGTGGCTGTTGTATCACTGGAGTACCCCCTACCAAACCGGACTTTATGCCTTGGCTGTTCGTTTTTGTGAGTATGCGGTGATGATTCCAACCTTGGTATTAAGTGTCTCTCAACCCGTTTTACAACCCCTCAAGCATCAAAACCCCACCCTGTTTCGCGATCGACTGGCCCAATTAAGTGGCTTGATGACCTTGGGTAGCCTGGTTATCATCGGCCTCTTGTGGCTGGGCAGTGCGGGATTGTTCGAATGGTTATATGGCAGTGCGTACACCCCGTCTATTAAGATGGTATGGGTATATGCGGGTTGTTTTTTGGGATGGGCACAATGGCCCGTATGCCACATCTATATGATGTCCAGTCGCCGTGCGTCCCATTGGACCCTGATCAATGCCATGGGGCTCATCCCCTACGGGGTGCTGTTAACCATCATGGTGCCGTTGTGGGGTGGCATGGGGGCGGCGGCGGCATCGGTCATCAGCGTATGCCTGACCACACTGGGACTACCGGCATTGTTCCCTTCCACCCGTCCCTTGTGTGGTATTTATTGGCAAGGTATGACCCTGCGTTCCTTGCGGGGTATGTGGCACCGATGGTGGGGCACCCCTCCCCTTCATCCCCCCATGTCCCACCATCATACTGGTCAATGAGGCGGGTCCTACCCTAAGATAGGCAAGCATACAGTCAAAGCAAACGATAAAGGCGGCATGGGTATATGAGTGATCGATATGGTGTTCGGAAGCCCCTGGGGGCGTCTATTATCGGCCAATTGGTATTTCATCAGCTGGTCGTGTCTCGTCGCACCCCATGGTGGCAGTGGACCGAGTCACTCTGGCAAGCCGGCTTGGCATGGGGCAAACACCGTTCTTGGGTGGTATCCATGCATGTCAACCATCATGCGATGCTCGCCCCCCTGGGTGATTATTGGGTTAACGAATGGATACAAGACGCCCACCGCATTCATCCGATTAGCCAAATGAGTACGGTATTGCTCAGTGAATGCCCCGATTTGCGGGTGATTGAGTTGGGATCCGGGGTAGGGTTTTGGGCCATGGTGTGTCCCCTTCCCCAGGTTCCCATATTGGGCATTGAAGCTGATTTTGAACGCTTTCGATTGTTGAACCGCAATGCCTTGTATATTGATCATTTTCAAACTGAATGTGCCGCCATCGATACCGACTCTACTACCTCGGCGGTATCCATTGATTCGGATATGAACCCATTGGTCCGATTGTCTATTTCTGAATTGTTTCATCGACACCCCTCGTTTCAACACGCTAATTGGCTACGAATCCCACTCATGGATCGTGTCTTGGAGTCTGTCGACTCCCTGTTGGGTTGGGCCTTTGTCCAGCAACCCATGATTACCTTGCAATGGGTAAAGACACCCTCTCATCGCATTCGCGATGTGTTATCGAATGTGATGGCGGCCGGATATACCCGCTCCCTGTGGATAAGCCCCTCGCTCATGATGGGGGTGGAGTTAGCCCATGGGTCCCTGATCGATGATTTGATCTTCAGCCCCCAAACCCGAAACGGGTGGCTGATTCACTTGTTCCCCCCCGCTTTTGCTCATATTCCCGACCTGATCCGAGGTCAATGGCGGTCCAGTACGCTCTGATTCTAAGGCCGTTACCATCCATCGGGCCAGCGCACCCGCCACTTGCTCTGGCTGTTCGTCCAACTGTTGACGCACAATCGCATCTTGGTGATGCCAGCGTGACCCAACCGCCGCATCGGATTGTTCGTGCTGACGGTGTGCCCGCTGGATGCGACGGGCCCGTCGGTGTTTTTGCCACCACCGGATGATACCTGGCCCCTTGACCCACCCTAACCATCCACCCCATAACAGGCAAATGGTGACCCAGGCCCATGGGTTTGTCACGACCCTTTTGGTATCTGCCACCGACCATCGCTGGGGTTTAAATGGCACAAACGAGATGGTGAGGGTATCCCCTCGGGCGCGGTTAATGACCGCTTGTTTTTCGATAATGGCCATTAAGTCTGGCTTGTCGATTTTGGCTTTTAAAAACGCATCCGAATCAATGACCACGGTCACCACCATGTTTTTAATGAGTGACTCGACCACTTGCTCGGTTTTGGTTTCATTAACCAAGACTTGGGTCCCCGTCTGGGTTTTTAACGATTGCTCATCCATGCCAAAGGTTTCATCCATCACCGGCCCTGATGGGACGGCATTGGATGTGGGAGATGAGGATGACGGGGGTGCAGGGGACGAACGCTGTGCTGGCTCAGGAAACCCCGGCAATGAGTCAGTCGAATACGATTTTTTGGATGAAGAGGGGGTTACAAATCGGGTGCTATTAAAGCCGGGCAATCCCATGCTTTCGGCCGGGGCATCTGGCACCGGTATCGGCTTTGTCTTGGGCGTTCGGTAACGATTGACTGCCACCGTTTCACTGGCATTGGTGGTCACGGTCGTGGGGTTTTGCATCACGGTGACCCGACGCTCCGTACTCACATCCAACTGTGAAATCACCGATACATGATAGTGCCCTTCGCCCACCAATTGGGCCAAGAGGGCGGCAATATCGGCTTCCATTTTTGACTCGAGTCTCAGTTGGACCAACGTGGCGGCAGGGGCTTTGATTGGAAACCGTGTGCCGACGGGTGACTGCAAGCCCCACCACCCATACCCCAAGCACCCAATAAGTCCTAGGCCCCCCATGATGACCAGCCAACGTTTGAATGCCATATAGTGTTAAATAATTTCTCCCCACCCTACCGATTTGGTGCCTTGCCTCACCCGCTCTCTTGTGGTGCCGCTTCTTGACCCACTCTGTTAGAGCTCCGTCATCGTCACGACCACTGTGTCAATGGCTTGGCCTTGGATATCATGCTTACTGGGATTCATTCCCAATTTAAAAAAAAGTGTAACATCTTGTGTGCTGACCTGATGGGTCATGTGATACGGAATCCGTAGCTCACTTTGGGTGTCAACCAATCGATCGCCATTTTGTGACGAAACGGTTATAACCATCGGAACATTCGCCCCTATTTTGTATTGTACTCGCCCTGAAAACACGGTGTTTTGAAGGGGGTTGAATGATAACACTGTGGGCGTCACCGCACGGGCATAGGTAATGGCACCCACTGGAATGACCACTGGCCATGGTCGTTCAAGCAAGCGCGTGGCCATCGCACGGTCTTCAAAAAAACCCGATAATACCTCAACCGTGACAATATCTTGATAGAGACCGGGTGGCACCCATTGTCCGGGCAAGGCCGATACATACAATATATGCCGCTTTTCTAGCGAGGCGTCCAACCCCGTTATCAGCGACGATCGCTCCACCGACGAGACCCCATCCGTGAGGGGAACCGGCGAGTCATGGGACTGGTACAACGCATACCGAAGGCTTGCCCCGGTGGTCGACACCGCCCGGCGGTATTGGCTGGCGTTTTGACCCAATGATTCCCGAGGGGTTACCAAGGTTCCCTTGTAGGTAGACGACGTGATCGGTCCAGCTTCTTTGGATATAAAGCCAATCATATAGGGGCCCGATACCGATTGCACTGCCAACTGATGCACCACATATTGTGCCTCTGGATCGGTGGGTCGATAGGCTTGACGCCCCATAAAGGGGGGGATGTCAAGATACGCCGCATTCACTGCACCCGCGACCAAACTGGCCATTAGCCACACCCCATTTTTAATTGGCATACACGGTCACCGTTTGACTACCCAATGGGATCACCCCTATGTCTTTTGAATCGATCACCGAATCGGCGATTTTGATGATCATACGACCCAACCTTGTATCTGAGAAGGTGACCTCATAGGTACCGGGATACACGTCTTGTAATACCACTTGATTGTTGGCCCCGACCATCACTGAGATTCGGTCGTCCGCATCATCACCGAGGCGTCGAATGGTCGCCCGCTGACCCAGCATACGGAGTTGATGGTAGGGCGTTACATTAAACGACAGCGTCACACGAGGGGTTGCCACCAGGTCCACCACATAATTCTGATCCGGTAATGGGCTGATTCGAACGGGTACGGAGCCCAAAAACTCCCCTTGCTCTGATAAGGCTTCTATTTCGATGCTATTGGATTGATAGGGGTTAAGCTGGTTGTACACCGACGCACCCAGGGCATCATAATACGGCTGTTTGTTGATATACACTTCAGGGGCATGGGCCGAACCCTCTACATTGACCAATACAAAGCCAGATGAAATGGGTCGGCTAATCCCCCATTTACCATCGGCAAATACCACCGCACTGCCCCACGATAATACCGACTCTTCCGGTTTAACGTCATGATAATCCATCCGACTAAATCCACTCACAAACCGCCGGTTGCTCACGTTCAATCGATGGGTCATCGTATAGGGGGTGCTGGGGAGACTGGCCGTGGGGGTGTCAGGCTCTACCCGTTTAAATGACCACATCCAATCAATCAGTTCGTGCTGATTTCCTTGGGTCATTTGAACCTGTTGGAGACTCATATTGGTATTGGTGTCGTGGTATTTATTGGTTTGTGAGGCCACTACCTTGGTGCCTTCATTCACTTGGTATTGCCATTCCGTATTGTCATAGTTGAGTAGTTGTTGGGCTTGGATCTGTAACTGTGGCAAGGGGTGCCACACCCACGATGCACTCACCCCACTGACCTGATCGATCATGTAATACCCCAACTGAATGCGGGACTGAAACAACGCAAATCCCGCACTCAGGCTTTGATTCTGTTGCCATTGTTGATCATCCAATCGCCACTGCCATTGTCCTCCCCATTTGACCCACCCCCAATCCCATGTTCCAGACAAGGTACCAAATAATTTGTGTTTGTCATAACCCATGATGTGGCTCAACCCGCTGTCAATTTTGAACGCAGAATCCCATTGCCACGCCACATTTAGTGCATTGCTCATGCCATATTTTAGATCCGATGTGGTGGTAGTCGAAAAAGGGAAATTCACCACATAGGATTTAAAGGATATCCCCAGCGGTTGCCGAGTAATCGCTTTGCTGGCATCCAAAAACGTCCATCCCACTTGTAGATGTCCCACTGGATAGGCCCCATACTGTTCAAATTGAGGAAGTATTCTCACCTTGCCAATGGGAGCAACCATCGTCATATCCAGTCCTATTTTGGTGCTTTTGTTGCTAATTGCCACCATCGACCCAGCCATTGTGTTCTCAAAGACCCCCGCATTAAACCCCGTCGCCAGCACCCATACTGATGAGTCAATCTGACGACCTGACACATCAACACGTAAGGGAACACCCACTTGAAACCGTGATTCAATTCGGCCGATGGGCAAAATATCGGGGTCAACATACACCCATTTTGAGAGGATGGTATCGGCTTCATTCTTTTGTAGTGGTTTTATTTTGATTTTAATGTCATTGCCAAATGGCTTTAATGGAATATCAACCAACCGATACGTCCCTGCGTTACATACCACGCGTCGGATGACGTGTTGGTTGATTTCGATGACCAATTCGCTGCGTTTGGTCAGAATGACCTCGGCCTCTGTCGTTCGTTGGTTGGCATTAACCAAATGAGAGCGGCCCATGCTGTGAATACCCAATCCCCATACGGTAGGAAACGACGACAAGCCATTGGGCGATTGCTGGATATCACCCAATACATACGATACCCCGTTTTCATAATCGGTTCTTAAGAGTGCCACGTTTTGCCACACCCAATCATCACTACTCTTTAACACTGTTTTTTCGTCATCCATAAAAGACCCCATTGTAATCGTTTGGGGAATCGGTCGAAGCACCCAAAACCGTAACAGCGTTTGATTCAGGTTGAGTACCCCATTGATGTCGTACCCATACGAAAAGGCGTGTTGGATGGTATCTGGTGTGATGGGATGAACCCCTCCCACGTTGACCACCCCTGATACCAGTGCCGGGCGATGGGTCACTTTCATGGTTGGCCCCGATGAGGGGTTTGGTTTAAGTGATAGTTCTTGATTCAAGCGATTGGCTACAGGGGTTTCAAGGGCCAGCGCGAGGGTCAATTTCGAAAAGGTTACGTGGTACCCCTTGTCGCGCAGGTCTTTGACGGCAATCCATTCGGTCACACCCAAAGGACCGTCAAACACCGCCAACGACGAGGGATGGTGATCCAACAACAACCGCTTGATCAATGCGGGGCCATCGACATACACATCATTTTTACCCGAATAATACACCACTTTAATGGTGCCACAGGGAACATTGTTCACCATAAAAGTGGCATGGTCTTCCAATCGTACCACGGCTGATTTTTTGAGTATGACTTTACCTGCCCCCCCTTTTTGCAGGCTACCCTCTTGGGCCAACACGGGCAGTGTCAGACCCAATAGGGCGATCGCCATGGCCTTACTGAACGCTGGCATTAACCGGGGCGGGATTGTCCACGAGGGACACCGCCACCTCATCTCCTACAAATGTGGCGGGTAAAGGTACCTCAACCGTGCGATTAAAATCAGGAAAGAGTGAAAACGTTGACAACGGCAGCCTTACCATCGAGGATGGATCCGATTTGGACACCACCATAATGGATTTGTTCTCCACAGGGTATTTGACTGTCCCCATGTTTTTGAGTGTGACCTTGGTCATCTTGCCTGCATCAGAGGCCATGACTTTTGTGGCCATCACCGCCACTTTGGTTTCGGCTTTATCGGGCAATACCGAAATAAATCGGATTTGATTAAACAATGTTTTGACCGACAGTTTGGTATCTTTGCTGTTTTCTTCCTTTGCTTTATCGGTGTCTTTAGCCGGCTCTTCTATATCCAGCTCTTTGGCAATCACGCGAAAGGGTATTTCTTTGGCAATCTCTTTTTTGCCGTTCCATGTGATCTTGACCAATTCTTCTGAACCGGGCTCTACAATAATCCCCGATGGGGATACCTTGAATAGGGTCTCCGGCAGATCGGTGTGGGTTTCATTGTAGGCCGCATCCATTTCAATTCCTTTAATTGAAAATTCAACCGCTTGGGGTTTTTCGGAATCATTTTTCACCAATATTGAAATACTGTTTTTTCGTTCGGCTGGATTAAAATTGACCGATGAAAACACCAGTTCATAGGCCGACACGGCTTGTACCCCACACATTACGGCCATTCCCATGCTCAGCCACCATTTTTTATTGATCATGATTACACTCCTTGTTTTTTTGCACGTTGTCGAATTTCATCCAAAATAGTCGGGGGCAATTTGTGCAATTCGGGATGATTGGGGTTTAACGCATACCCTTGCTGCCAATACCGAAGGGCATTGGTTAAATCACCTAACAAATAATAAATCGACCCAATTTGAATGGGGAAAATCGGAAGCAAAGGGGATGCATATTGGCCATTTTTTAGTTCTTGAATGGCATTGTAATACGCCCCTTGGTTGTAAAAGGTTTGAGCCCGCTGAAAAAACTCAAAACTCGCCAATCCATTGACATAGAGTTCCTCGGTTGACTTGGACTCTCCTTCAAAGGGTTGATACGATTTAACGAAGGTATTTAGGGCGGATGAAACACCTTCTTTTGATACACGCAATTGTTCCAAATCGACTTTAAGTTGTAACAATTCTTGATCAAATTGACGCTTGGTAACTTGGTATTCATTGATCGACTCCTTAATGGCTTTAAACTCATTTTTCAATTCATCAAACACACTAAATTCTTTCCGTAGGTACAATCCAAATGCCGATTGCAAGGCAGGATTCGATGCATCAGCGACAATCGGATCGGTCCTCATCACCGTCAACCGGGTGCTATCGTCCAAATAAAATGACACCCCCATACTGCTTGATTCCCCATCCTGATCCATCATCAGCGACCCATAGGGGGTGGCCCATTCAATGGCCCAAAACAGTGATGCCGCCAGGTTCTGTTGGATGCTTTGTGACGGCGTTGCTTGTCGGCGTTTCATGACCCCGCCGGTTAAGGTAATGCCCCATGATGTCATGGCCACCCCCATGTACTCCGTAAAGTTATAACGCTGGTTACCTTTTTTCAGGTCCCAGGTGGCCAAGTCAGGGTCCGTGCTGAGGTTTAAAATCCCCCCACCCAATCGAAAATCAAAAAAAGTGGGAATGGCCACCATGGCGGCTTGGGCATGAAACACCACTGTTTTTTGGGATACCAAGGTCATGCCCAGCGAAAATTGTCGACTCAGGGCATAATTGGCATTCATATCGAAATTTAACTGGTCGTTTTGCAACCAATGGCTCGATATTCCCACTTGCATCATGGCGGGTCGAAACGACACAAGCCGTGGGGTGGTCAGATTGGTATAGCCAGCCCCAAACAAGGCGGCTTCAATTGGCGTTGAGACCATCAACACACCCATTACGATCCTCCTTAACAGCCCCATCTTGTTTGCCTGCCCAGCAACCATTGGGTCTGAGTGTGCCATAACCAACGCCCTAACAAGGATAACCGACCCATCGGGTATGGCATCACAAACCCCTTTCGTTCAAACTGAATAGCTCTATGGTTCCCCCACCCTCCCTGTTTTAAACCCCTTTATAAAAGAGGGATAACAAGAATGGCCTTTCCGTTCGACCCATGAATACCCCCCATCCATCCAAGCACCCGAATGTCGGGGGAATACCCTTGCTCATTTCACCCGTCCCCTTCGGCTAAAGGGGTTGGGTGGGCAAGGCAAGTGCGTATGACAGTAAGCGGGTAGAAACCGGGTCTGGGGCATTCCCCCATCACCTTGTCAGACCCAGGGGTTACCCGTATAGTGCCAACATGTGGTCCATTGCCTTAAAAATGTTGTTGGGGGACAAGCCCAAGTACTTTGGATTGGTGTTTGGCGTCACATTTGCCAGCTTGTTAATGGGTCAACAAGTTTCGGTGTTTATTAGTTTAATGACACGTACCGCCGGCCTCATTTTTGATCTGACAGAAGCCGATATATGGGTCATGGATCGTCGGGTCCGATACATCGATGAACCCGAACCCATCCGAGATATCGAGTTGCCCGTGGTACGGTCGGTGGAAGGGGTAGAGTGGGCGGTTCCCTTTTATAAAGGGGTTGCCACGGTTCGCCAACCCGATGGGTTAAGCCAAGTGGTCATATTGGTGGGCATTGATCCGGTGAGTCTGGTGGGATTGGCCAATGACACCTTACAAGGCGATGCCCGTGTGTTGCTTCAACCCCAAACCGCCATGATCGACAAAAATGGGTATAAATTTATGTGGCCCGGTCAAGACTTTGTGTTGGGACGTGAGTTAGAAGTGAATGACCAGCGATTGGTGATCAACGCTATTTGCAATGCCGCCCCTACCCTGACCACTTACCCCACCTTGTATGTCTCTTACACCACCATCACCCAGTTGTTCCCACAGACCCGAAACCGCCTGCCCTTTGTGGTGGTCAAAGTGGCACCCGGTCACCGAATCGACGACGTGGTCCGCCGCATTGAACAAGAAACAGGGTTACAAGCCTTGCCACGTATTGAGTTTGCTTGGCGAAGCATCAACTATTTTGCCACCCGCACGGGTATCCCCATTAACTTTGGTATTACTGTTTTTTTGGGGGTCATTATTGGGGCCGCCATCACCGCCCAAACGTTTTATTTGTTTGTGGTTGAAAACACCAAGCAGTTTGCCGCCATGAAAGCCTTTGGTGTCACCAATGGTCAATTGTTTCGCTTGGTGATGTTGCAAGCCACGTTTGTGGGTGTGGTGGGTTACAGCCTGGGCATGGGGTTAACGGCATTGTTTATCCGATCTGTGGGGAATGTCCCTGCTTTTAGGGGACTGACCTTGCATTGGCAAGTGGTAGCGGGGGCGGCCGTCATGATTACCTTGATTATTGCGATCGCCGTGTCGGTGAGTTTGATCAAAGTGTTTCGGGCCGATCCAGCCATGGTCTTTAAGGGGTAATGATGACGGCGATTTCACTGGAACAGGTGGGTAAAGTATACCAGTCCGGCGAGGTATCAACCGTTGCCTTAGAACAGGTAACCTTGTCAATCCCCATGGGGGAACTGTCCATGTTGGTGGGGCCATCGGGATGTGGGAAAACCACCTTGATTTCGATTGCCACCGGTATTTTAACCCCCACGTCGGGAACCGTTACCACATTGGGGCAGTCACTTGCCAGTATGACGGATACCCAGCGGGTGTTGTTTCGGCGGCAACACATTGGCTTTATTTTTCAGCAATTTAATTTGTTATCCACCCTCACTGCCGCCGAAAATGCGGCCATGCCCTTGGTCGCCGCCGGGATGCCCTTGGCCAAAGCCGTCATCAAGGCCAATGCACTGTTAGCACGCTTGGGGTTGGCCGATCACTGCCACAAATTACCCAAGCAATTATCAGGTGGGCAACAACAACGGGTGGCCATTGCCCGCTCATTGGTGCACGATCCAGCCTTGATTGTGTGTGATGAGCCCACCGCATCATTGGATGGTAAAACCGGTCGCGAGGTGATGGACATATTGCGATCGGTTGCCAACCATCCCCAGCGGGCCGTCTTGATTGTCACCCATGACAATCGGGTGTATTCCTTTGCGGATCGCATCTATGACATGGCCGATGGTAAGATGGTGGGGGAATATACCCACGAAACCTATTTACATAAGGAGTCATGATGAATCGCCATTGGATTAGCCGTTATAAATTACCCCTCGTCGCCGGTGTTTGCTTGGTTTTGGCCGTGGTGACCATGTGTTCACGCAAGCCGGACGTGAGCAAAACACCCTTGGCCCCACCCCCTACCAGCCCATACGAACAATCCGTTGCGGGCATTGGGATTGTGGAACCCAAAAGTGAATTGATCGAGATTGGCACCGATGCACCAGGTATTGTTCAGCGTGTCTTGGTCACCGTGGGAGACCATGTCAATGCGGGAACCCCCTTGGTCATCATGGACCAGCGGGAAGTGGACGCCCACATTCAACGGGCCAGTGCCGCACTCAAAGTGGCCCGTATTCAATCCCAACAGGCCCTCACCCAATTTGATTTGGTTTGGAATTTACCCGATAAACGGGCGGTGTCACGCGATGAATTTTCGAAGCGACAATTTGAGGCCCAAGCCGCCAAGGCCCGGGTGGCCCAACTCGAAGCCGAAGTGGCCCAATGGCAAACCACCAAAGAGCGGTTGTCAATCAAGGCCCCCATTAGTGGTGAGATATTAGAGGTGGCGTGTCAACCAGGCGAGGCCGTGGGAGGGGCATCTCAAGGGGTCCTGATTCGAATGGGTGACACCCGAGACCTGCATATTCGGGTTGAAATTGACGAAACATTGTCACATCATGTCAAGCCCACAGCCAAAGCCGTGGCCACACCACGGGGGGATACCCAACGTGCCCTGCCCTTGGATTTTGTTCGAATTGAAAAATATGTCAAGCCCAAGGTGAACTTGGTCTCGGGTGGGCAGCGGGTGGACACCCGGGTGATGCAAGTGGTGTATCGGATTGCATCGGGCAATGAAGGGGTGCTCGTGGGCCAACAAATGGATGTGTACATTCAGCGGGACGGTGCGAAATGAAGGGCCGCTGGGCCGGTCTCGTGGTGGCTGTCTTATTTTATGGGGGCCTTTCGGTCGTGGCACAAGACGCCCCGTGGTGGACCCGCTTAAATGACCCCCTTCTCACAGAGTTGGTCGGGGGATTACCGGGTCAGAATCCTGACTGGAAGGCCATGGATCACCGTGTGACACAAGCCACCCATTTGGCCCAAGTGCCACGGGCCTTGCAATGGCCGAGCCTGGAACTCACGGGGTCTTTGAGTCGCACCAATTTGCGTTTTTTTCCATTAACCGAGGCCAGTTATGCCCAGGTAGGGGCCCAAGTTCGTTGGGAATGGGATTTTTTTGGCCGTCGGGCCCAGGACATCAAAGCGGCCGATGCCCAACTGAGCCAGCAAGTAGCCGCCCGACAAGGTGTTCAGGCTCAGCTAGTGGCCGACCTGGCCTTGGCCGTGATCCATTGGCGTGATACCAGCCGTCGCTTGCATCACATGCGGCTCGAATTGGCAGCCCGAGAGACCCAAGCCAGTATGGCCCAGGCCTTGCATCAAGCGGGGTTGGCCGACCCTGCCAAATGGCATCAAGTGGCCATTGTGGTCACCCAACTACGGAGCCAGGTTGCGCAATTAGAGTCGGATGCAGCGGCGGCCACCTATCACCTGATTCAATTAACAGGGAGGACCGATACCCCCCAATGGGTCGACACCCATGAAAGCGACGACATTCCCTTGGTATCCCTTGAGGCAGATAAAGAACGCCCCCTGACTGTCCTTAGCCAACGGGCTGATATTCAGCAAGCGCGGGCGGCCATGGTGGCAGCCAACGCCCAGTTGGGGGCCTTGGAAGCCCAGACCTGGCCGTCTGTGTCAGTGGGCGGGTATTGGGGGTCATTTCAGCTGATGGATACAGGGAATCGGATGACCGGATGGTCCGCTTCGATGGATGTGAGCTACCCTCTTTTTACGTTTTGGCGGTTGTCTAATCAAGTGGATGCTGCCAGTGAAGGAGAAAAAGCGGCCATTTTGGGTTATGAAAGCACCGTTAAAAAAGCAGTCAGGGACAGCATGAGTGCCTTCAAACAGTTAGTGGCCGCCGAAAAAATAGCCCAACAGAGTCAGACCATGCTAAAAGATCAGGGGGATATTTTACGTTTACATACCATGCGGTTTTCAAGTGGGCTGATTGATTTTGGCACATTATGTGAAACGCAAGCGACGTACCATGCCTTTAAAGGCATGGCCATTCGTCAACAAAGTGAGCTGTCGCGTGCCTTTGTCCAATACCATCGGGACATGGGACTGTAACGTTCTTGGGATGGTTACCAACTTTTTTTCGATAATGAGGACGTAACACGATACTGCCATCACAAGGAGGGGCAAGGTGAACGCTTACAAAAAGTGGTCCGCACTATACCCGACAGGCTGTCCTGGCATCCGTCGGCGTATGGCCCAGATGATTCGATGGGTGATGTGGATGGGATGCCTGATGGGGCTTATCATCTGGCAGGTTGCCCCCGACACGCTTGGTGGGGTCCTACCATAAATACTCACATCCGATCACCCATTGCACCACCACCCTGTTGACGACTGCTTACATCAGACGTCGGTACGATCGCACCCACTGTACGAGCCAATGGGGTATCCACTGTCTGATCCGGCGTTGCCAAGGATACAATTGGGTGGCAATGAGGGAATCCCATACTGGATCTGGGTGCATGTCGGGGGGGTGCTGGAGCGGAAACACCATGGATTGGGCTGGCACATTGGCCATGGGGTCATGGGCATGATGGGTATGGGTAGCCCCCTTCCCAAACCCAATATTTGAGATCAAATTATGTGTGGGTAGGACGGTTAGTAAGCGGTGTTTGAGTGTCATATGGTTCACTTGAATATCCCACGTATCGATCTGTTTTTTTTTAATTTTTTTAAACAATGCCGAATAATAGCACCGCATACCCCAAGATATGGATGGCACATGACGGAACAACTGGTGTCGAATCGCAGGCCAATCGTCTAGGTTTTCATCGTATTTTTGCCACACCCGTTGCCAGCTGGCCCATCCCCATATTTGGGGATACGATGTCCAAGCATAAGAATACAAGGCGGGTACTTGCGTGGCCAATGGGTTGCTCCCACTGATGATGCCCACCGTTTCAACGTCTTGGTAACGATGTAATAACGTCTCACAAAACCGAAAAAAATCATCATGGGGCACGCAATCGTCTTCTAAAATAACCCCGTAAGGTACCTGTTGAAAAAACCAGGTAATCGCCCCCGCCATGGCCTTTCGGCATCCCACGTTTTGGTCACGAAACAAGGTATACACCGAACACGGCCAATCCACCTGGCTTACCAGTTGACGCACCGCGTCACACCGCTGGGCCTCATCTTTGATATGGTGGCGAGGTCCATCAGCGGCAATATACAAGTGTAACGGTCGCTGGGCACGGATACGCTCCCACACCAACCGGGTGGTGTCAGGACGATTAAACACCGTCAATAAAATGGGAACCGCATACGACATGTCAACACTATACCCCCCTCCCATCTCCCATGTGAAGCCACGCCACCCCCCGTTCGATTTCGGATGACCCCGTGTCAGGCCACGCTTGGGGATACCCCCCCGAACGGGCCCATCACCCCGAGACC
>Ga0209358_10000363_pt1 | contig 40137 bp, 38 predicted proteins | sample LauGreFa1BDMLBSN_2_FD_187574 | JGI IMG/M metagenome (GOLD analysis project Ga0209358, IMG submission 187574) | Freshwater lake microbial communities from Lake Michigan, USA - Fa13.BD.MLB.SN (SPAdes) (version 2) | ecosystem: Environmental > Aquatic > Freshwater > Lake | place: Lake Michigan, USA... | reverse complement strand
GCCATTCACCCGTTCTACACCGCCAGCATCCGCGAGTTCCAAGCCGCAGGCCGCCCCATCGTGGGCTCGGCCCCGGTGGGCGTCGAGGGCACCCACGACTGGCTGCAAGCCATTGGCGACAGCATGGGCGTGGCCCAGGCCAAGATCGATCTGGCCCGCAACCAAACCCTGGCCCCCATGCGCGGTCTGCTGGCCGCCAAGCCGATCAAAGGCCGCATCACCTTGAGCGGCTATGAAGGCTCTGAGTTGTTGGTGGCGCGCTTGCTCATCGAATGCGGTGCCGATGTGCGCTACGTGGGCTCGGCCTGCCCGGCCACACCATGGAACCGCCACGATGCCGATTGGTTGCAAGCCAAAGGCGTGCAAGTGCAGTTCCGGGCGTCGCTAGAGCAAGACCTGGCCGCCATGCATGAATACAAGCCGCACCTGGCCATTGGCACCACCCCCGTGGTGCAAAAAGCCAAAGAAGCCTGCATTCCCTCGTTGTATTTCACCAACCTGATTTCTGCGCGCCCATTGATGGGCGTGGCCGGAGCCGGCTCCTTGGTGCAGGTGGTGCAAGCGGCGATCGGCAACCAAGCCCGCTTTGATGCCATGAAAGCCTTTTTTGGCGACACCGGAATGGGTCACGCCACCGGCGTGTGGGAGGGTGTGCCCAAAGACCGCCCCGAGTTCAAGGCCGAGACCAAGCGCCAAATGGAGCGCGCCGCCAAGAAGCGCAAAGCCGAGGAGATGGGCTGATGTCACACCCCACCGCCCCCACCCATGCTGGACCGCACGCGAGTGCTGGCGGCCCACCGACCACGGGTGCACCAGCTGTGAAAATTGACGCCGCGCCCAAGGCCCAGCTCAACTATGTGCTCGACCACGACCGCGCCGGCGGTTACTGGGGCGCGGTGTATGTGTTCACCGCCATCAAAGGCCTGCAGGTGGTGATCGACGGCCCGGTGGGCTGCGAAAACCTGCCCGTCACATCGGTGCTGCATTACACCGACGCCTTGCCACCGCACGAGTTGCCGATTGTGGTCACCGGATTGGCCGAAGAACAGTTGGGCCGCGAGGGCACCGAGGGCGCGATGAAGCGCGCCCACGCCACCCTCGACCCCGACCTGCCCGCTGTGGTGGTCACGGGATCCATCGCTGAAATGATCGGTGGTGGTGTCACCCCCGAGGGCACCAACATCGCCCGTTTTTTGCCACGCACCATTGACGAAGACCAGTGGCAGTGCGCCAACCGGGCCATGTACTGGTTGTGGAGCGAGTACGGCATGAAAAAAGTGCCGGCCCGCAAACCCTTTGATCAGCGCCCTACTGGCGAAAAACCCCGCGTCAACATCATTGGTCCGTGCTACGGCACCTTCAACTCGCCCAGCGATTTGGCCGAAATTCGCCGTCTGGTGCAAGGCATCGGCGCCGAAGTCAACATGGTGTTTCCGCTGACCAGCCACCTGGCCGATGTGTCGCGCTTGGTCGAGGCCGATGTCAACATTTGCATGTACCGCGAATTTGGCCGCATGCTGTGCGAGGCGCTCGAGCGTCCCTATTTGCAAGCACCCATTGGCCTGCACAGCACCACCGCTTTTTTGCGCAAGCTCGGCGAGATGCTGCACATCGACCCCGAGCCCTTCATTGAGCGCGAGCGCCACACCACGCTCAAGCCACTGTGGGACTTGTGGCGCTCGGTGACCCAAGACTTTTTTGCCACCGCCAGTTTTGCCGTGGTCGCAGGGGAAACCTATGCGCGTGGCCTGCGTCATTTCTTGGAAGACGAGATGGGCCTGCCCTGCCGCTTCAGCGTGTCTCGCACCGCAGGCACCAAAACCGACAACGCCGCCGTGCGCGAGTTGGTCCACAAACAAACCCCGCTCATCATGTTTGGCAGTTACAACGAGCGCATGTACCTGAGCGAGATGGGCAGTTCCGGCCCGATGCGCGCGACCTACATCCCAGCATCCTTCCCCGGCGCAGTCATTCGCCGCCACACCGGCACCCCTTTCATGGGTTACAGCGGGGCCACCTATGTGGTGCAAGAGGTGTGCAACGCCTTGTTTGATGCGCTGTTTCACATCTTGCCCTTGGGCACCGACATGGACCGCGTGGAAGCCACCCCTGCCCGTGGCGTCAGTGGTGACAACGCGCGTTGGGACGATGCGGCCCAAACGTGGTTGCGCCAAGTCATTGAGCAGCAACCTGTGCTGATCCAAATTTCAGTGGCCAAGCGGCTGCGCGACCAGGCCGAGCAGCGTGCGCGGGAAGCTGGCGACGAGGTGGTGACCGAGCAGCACGTCAAGCGTGCGGGCTTGGAGCTGGGTTTTGGAGAGCCGGCATGAGCGGCTTCCAAGTTCGGCTGAGCCCCGTGTTGACCGTGGGACAGACCCACACCAAGATGTCGTGGCATTTCGCCGCGGATGCCCATGATGCGCGGGCTGTGCGCATGATCGGCCGCAAGGTCATTTTGTGAAGGAGCAGTCTATGTCGAATCACAAGTCCATTTCAGGACTGACTGACGAAGAGGCTCAGGAGTTCCACACTTTCTGGATTCAGGGAACAGTGGCATTCACGGCGGTTGCCGTGGTGGCGCATTTCTTGGTCTGGGCGTGGCGCCCCTGGTTCTAAGGCAATCATCCATTACATGGAGCATCTCACCATGCAAAACTTTTCTGATGTGAAGTCCAAGCACCTCTTTCCAGGTGACTCACGGACGTTTTTTGTGATCTTTGCCATTGGCTTTGCCTTGCTGTTTGCCGTTGCCTTGCTCGGTCAAGTGCTGGGCTTGCATTGGCGCAGTTGGTTGCCGGGTGCGGAGAACATGAAGAGCCTCACAGCAGGGGTCGAGTCGGGTGTGTACACCTTCATGTCCCACATACTTTAGGAGAAATCACCATGTGGCGAATTTGGCGACTTTACGATCCATTGCGTGCAATGGTCGTTCAAGGCATCTTTTTGTTCAGCCTGGCAGCGATGATTCACCTCATCTTGTTGAGCACGAACAAATTCAATTGGTTGGATGGCCCCAAAAAGGCCCAAGGCACGGCGTCACAAAACGCGCCTCTGCCCTCACCCGTTCCTGCGGCGAAATCCTGAAGGGGTTTGACAGCAGTTGGCAGGCGTTGTGGGCGCCCTTTGGGAAGCCCACACCGCCTGCCCTTTTAAAGATTCATGGGCCCCGGCAATGCCGTGGCTTCTAGGAGGGCCCGATCATGGCCATGCTGAGTTTTGAAAAGAAGTACCGCGTCCGAGGCGGTACCTTGGTGAGCGGTGACTTGCTCGACTTTTGGATCGGGCCGTTTTACGTCGGCTTCTTTGGCGTCACCACCCTCTTTTTCTCCTTCATCGGCACCGCCTTGATTTTGTGGGGCGCGTCACAAGGGCCCACATGGAACCTGTGGCAAATCAGCATTGCGCCGCCCGACCTGTCGTATGGCTTGGGCATGGCCCCCTTGATGGAAGGGGGTCTTTGGCAGCTCATCACCATTTGTGCCATTGGGGCTTTTGGCTCCTGGGCCATGCGCGAGGTTGAAATATGCCGAAAGCTCGGCATGGGCTATCACGTGCCAGTGGCCTTCAGCATGGCCATCTTTGCCTATGTCACCCTGGTGGTGATTCGCCCGGTCTTGCTGGGCGCCTGGGGCCATGGTTTCCCATACGGCATTTTTAGCCACCTGGATTGGGTCTCCAACGTGGGCTACCAGTACCTGCACTTTCACTACAACCCCGCGCACATGATCGCGGTGAGCTTTTTCTTTGCCACCACCTTTGCCCTGTCACTGCACGGCGGCTTGGTGCTTTCGGCCACCAACCCGGGTCGCGGCCAAGTGGTCAAAACCCCTGAACACGAAGACACTTTTTTCCGCGACACCATCGGTTACTCGGTGGGCACCTTGGGCATTCACCGTGTGGGATTGTTCTTGGCCTTGGCAGCGGTCTGGTTCAGCGCCTTGTGCATTGTGATCAGCGGCCCGTTTTGGAGCCGTGGCTGGCCTGAATGGTGGGGCTGGTGGTTGAACATGCCCATTTGGCACTGATACGGGGAGACACTCATGCCGCAATACCAAAACCTATTCACCGCTGTCCAAGCCACCGGACCCACCCAAAGTGGGGTGCCGATTGAAAACGGCGAGCACGAGCGCGCGCTCAAGCCCTTTTTCCTGCACTTGCTGGGTCGCATTGGCAATGCCCAAATCGGCCCCATCTACTTGGGCGGCTTGGGCCTGGCCTCGCTCATCCTGGGCACCTTGGCCTTCAACATCATTGGCTTCAATATGTTGGCTTCGGTCAACTGGAATCCGATTGAATTTGTGCGCCAGCTGTTTTGGTTAGCCCTGGAGCCGCCAGCGCCGGTGTATGGCTTGAGCTTTCCGCCCATGAACGAGGGCGGCTGGTGGTTGCTCACTGGTTTGTTCCTCACCGCCTCGCTGTTTTTTTGGTGGGCGCGCATGTACCGCCGCGCCAAGGCCTTGGGCCTGGGCATGCACATCCCCTGGGCCTTTGCCGCAGCGCTGTGGCTTTATTTGGTACTGGGCTTTTTCCGCCCCATCTTGATGGGCTCATGGAGCGAGGCTGTGCCCTTTGGCATCTTCCCTCACCTGGACTGGACAGCCGCGTTTTCGCTGCGCTACGGCAACCTGTTCTACAACCCCTTCCATGCCTTGTCGATTGTCTTTTTGTATGGTTCGGTGCTGTTGTTTGCCATGCACGGGGCGACCATCTTGGCCGTGACCCGCTATGGCGGCGAGCGCGAGATCGAGCAAATCGTTGACCGTGGCACGGCGTCTGAGCGCGCAGCCTTGTTCTGGCGCTGGACCATGGGCTTCAACGCCACCATGGAATCCATTCACCGCTGGGCCTGGTGGTTTGCGGTGCTGTGCCCCATCACCGGTGGCATCGGCATCTTGCTCACCGGCACTGTCGTCGACAACTGGTATTTGTGGGCGGTCAAGCACGGCGTGGCACCCCCGTACCCTGTGGTGTTTCCAGTCGTGGTCGACCCGGCCACTGTGATGGGGGTCAAGCCATGATCAAAGCCCTGTTTCTCAAAGGTCTGGCCTTGGCCAGTGTGGTCTTGCTCAGCGCGTGTGAGCGCCCTGTCATGGACTCTGTGCAGCGCGGTTACCGTGGCACGGGCATGGTGCAGGTGTACAACCCGCGCATCATCGAACAAAACGAAGAGTTGCACGCCGCTCCCGTGGCCTTGCCACCGGCATCGGCCGATGGTCCCAAGGCGGGCAAGGTCTATCAAAACGTCAAGGTACTGGGCGACTTGAGTGTGGCCCAGTTCACCCAACTCATGGTCTCCATGACCAACTGGGTGGCGCCCACCGAGGGCTGTGCCTACTGCCACAACCCCGCCAACTTTGCCGAAGAAGGGAAGTACACCAAGGTGGTGGCGCGGCGCATGATCGAGATGACGCAGCACATCAACAGCGGTTGGAAAAACCACGTTGCTGAAACCGGTGTCACTTGCTACACCTGTCACCGCGGTCAACCGGTGCCGTCGCAAATTTGGTTCAAAGAACCGCCCCAAGCCAATGGCGCTGACTTCATCGGTGGGCGCGCTGGGCAAAACTTGGCCGCCAAAAGCGTGGGCTTGTCCTCACTGCCCAGCGACCCGTTCACCCCGTTCTTGCTTGACAGCTTGGACATCCGGGTCAATGGCGACACCGCCTTGCCCAGTGGTAACCGCCATTCCATCAAGCAAGCCGAATGGACTTATGGTTTGATGACCCACATGTCCACTGCCTTGGGGGTCAACTGCACCTATTGCCACAACTCGCGTTCGTTCTCCAGTTGGGAGGGCAACCCACCCCAGCGGGCCACGGCATGGCACGGCATCCGCATGGCGCGCGAGCTCAACCTCAACTACCTCGAGCCCCTCACAGCCACCTTCCCAAGCCAGCGCAAGGGTGAGATGGGCGACGTGGCCAAGCTCAATTGCGCCACCTGCCACCAAGGCGCGTACAAACCGCTCAACGGCGCACCGATGATCAAAAACCACCCCGAGTTGGTGGGCAAGCCGGCCCCTGCCCAAGTGGCTGCGGTCAAGCGCTGATCGGTCTCTTGGCCAAGCCGGGCACCCTGGGCTTGCGGCCATGAGTGATGTGGATGCACCCACTGCCACCCTCTCGGGCGTGGTGGTGGTTTTGTTGGTGGACTTTTTGCGCCAGCACCGAGCCTGGGGCTGGATGCGAATGGTCCAAGGCCCCTCGGCACTGAAAAACACCCCGGGCTTGTTGTTTGCCAAAGTGATGGGCAGTGGGCACGACGGCGGTTTTGGCCTGCGCCCCAGTGCCAGCCACCAAGGCTGGGTCTGCCTGTTTGACACCCATGCCCATGCCCGCGCATTTTTGGCGGGACCGCACGTGATGGCCTACCGCGAGCGCGCCCGCGAATACTGGACCGGCTTGATGGCCGTGGGCAGCAGCCGCGGCTTGTGGGACGGCCAAGCCTGGGAGGCCAGCCCGGCGTGGGAGGTAGATGCCGCCACCCCTGGCGCAGTAACGGCCACGCAGCGCCCAGCCCCCGTGTTGGCCACCCTCACCCGGGCCAGCATCCGCGCGGCCAGCGCCATGTCGTTTTGGCGCCATGCCCCCGCCGCCCAAGACAGCTTGGGCCAGGCCCAGGGTTGCTTGTTGGCCATGGGCTTGGGCGAGGCGCCGCTGGTGCGCCAGTGCACCTTCAGCCTGTGGCGCGACGAAAAAAGCATGCACGACTACGCCCGCCAAGGCGCGCACCAACAAGCCATCCAAGCGGCGTACAAACACAACTTTTTCACCGAATCGATGTTTGTGCGCATGCGCGTGCTGGAGATGCAAGGCGTGTGGTTGGGGCGTGCCTATGGCAACCCCGCTGCCTACCCAACCCCAGAAAGCGCCCATGTCTGAACCGGGTGTGGTGGTGGTGGGCGCAGGCATGGCAGGCTTGGTCAGTGCCTTGCTGCTGGCCCAGCGCGGGGTGCGCGTCACAGTGGTGGATTCAGCCGACAACCCTGGCGGAAAAATGCGCCAATTGCAGGTGGATGGCGCAGCCATCGACAGTGGGCCCACGGTGTTCACCATGCGCTGGGTGTTTGACCGCATCTTTGACGCCGCCGGTACCAGCGTGGCGCGCGAGTTGAACATCTCGCCCTTGTCGGTGCTGGCGCGCCACGCCTGGGCCGATGGTTCGCGCTTGGATTTGCATGCCGATCCGCAGCAATCCATCCAGGCGGTGGCCGAATTCGCCGGGCCGGACGAGGCACAACGCTTTGAGCGTTTTTGCCAGCAGGCGCGGTTGGTGCACGACACCTTGGAGGGGCCGTTCATCCGCTCGCCTTCGCCCACGCTGTTGCAAATGGCGCGCGCCTTGGGTCCATCGGGTTTGCGCGTGTTGCTGGGCATGGGCGTGATGCCCAGTTTGTGGCGCAGCCTGGGCCAGCATTTCCGCGACCCACGTTTGCAGCAGTTGTTTGGGCGCTATGCCACCTACTGCGGCTCCTCGCCTTGGCAAGCCCCAGCCACCTTGATGCTGATCGCGCAAGTGGAGATGGACGGTGTGTGGTCGGTGCACGGCGGCATGCATGCGCTGGCCCAATGCCTGGCGCGCTTGGGCGCGCAACGCGGCGTGCAGTTTCGTTATGGCGAAAGCGTGCAAACCATCATCACTTCACAGGGCCGGGCCAGCGGCGTGCAATTGGCCAGTGGCGAAACCATTGCCGCGCAAGCGGTGGTGTTCAACGGCGATGTGGCGGCTTTGCGCGCCGGTTTGCTCGGTGGCGGTGCGCTGCCCCAGGCCGTCACCGGCCGCGCCCCGCAGCGCTCGCTGTCGGCCATCACCTGGTCGATCAACGCACCCACCAGCGGCTTTGCACTGGAGCGGCACAATGTGTTTTTCCAAGACGATTACGCCAGCGAATTCACCGATATTTTTGACCGCGCGCGGCTGCCCCAAAAACCCACCGTGTATGTGTGCGCCCAAGACCGGGGCCTGGCCGACACACCCATGGGACCTGAGCGCTTGCTGTGCCTGGTCAATGCCCCCGCGCTGGGCGACAGCGACACCATCACACCGGAGGCCATCGACCAATGCGAACAAGCCAGTTTCCAATGGCTCCAGCGCTGTGGCCTGCAAGTGAGCTTGCAGGCACGCAACCACGTGCGCACCACGCCAGCGCAATTTCACCAGCTGTTCCCGGCCACCGGCGGGGCCTTGTATGGCCAGGCGACCCACGGCTGGATGTCGGCCTTTGCACGCTCCAACTCGGCCAGCCGCATCCCGGGTCTGTTTTTGGCGGGGGGCAGCGTCCACCCGGGGCCGGGGGTGCCGATGGCGGCGCTGTCGGGCCAACTGGCGGCCGAGGCCGTGATGGCGCGCCGCGCTTCGACCAAGCGGTTCCACCCGGTGCCTATCTCTGGTGGTATGTCGACGCCCTGAGCGATGACGGCCAATGGGGCCTGAGCATCATCGCCTTTGTCGGCAGTGTGTTCTCGCCGTACTACGCTTGGGCGCGGCGCAACGGCGGCCAACCCGAACCCAACGACCATTGCGCTTTGAATGTGGCTTTGTACAGCCGGGGCGCCAAGCGCTGGACCATGACCGAGCGTGGCCTGCGCCACAACGCCCGCAGTGCCGACCGATTTGTCATCGGGCCCAGCCAGTTGCATTGGGACGGTACGGCCTTGCACATCGACATCGACGAGGTCGGCGTGCCCATCCCACACCGCGTGCGCGGGCGTGTGACTGTGCACCCGCAGCAGCTGTTTGACTTCAGCACGCCCTTGGACAAACTGGGGCGTCACCGCTGGGGCCCGCTGGCCCCGCACGCCCGGGTGGAGGTGGCGTTGCAACACCCGGCCCAGCGCTGGAGCGGCCACGCATATTTGGATTCGAACGAAGGCGACGAACCGATCGACACGCCCTTCACCGAATGGGACTGGTCGCGCAGCCCGATGAAAGACGGCAGCACGGCGGTGCTCTACGACGTACAAGCCAAGGACGGCTCCGACACCTTGCTGGCCCTGCGCTTCACGCCGCAAGGCCGCATCGAGCCGTTTGATGCACCCCCACGCCAAACGCTGCCACGCACCGCCTGGGGTTTGGCGCGGCGCATGCGCAGCCCGCAAGCCGTGCGCATTGAACAGCAACTCGAAGACACGCCGTTTTACCAACGCGCGGTGTTGCACAGCGAGTTGCTCGGCGAGACGGTGCAAAGCTTTCACGAAACCCTGAACGTGCCGCGCTTGGTGGCACCCATCGTGCAAGCCATGCTGCCCTGGCGCATGCCCCGGCGGCGCTGAAAGCCCCATGAACTTCCCGCCCGCCTTTGTCGATGGGGTGATTGTTTTCACCCTGCTCGAATTTGTGTTCTTGGCTTGGCGCCACCAGCGCACTGGGCGCGGCCTGCCCCCGCGCGACCTGGCCTGGGGCTTGGCCCCCGGCCTGTGCCTGATGGTCGCCCTGCGCCTGGCCGACCTGCCCCAAGTGCCCTGGCCCGTGGTGCTGGCCCTGGCCATCGCCGGCCTGGCCCATGCCTGGGACTTTCGACGGCGGTTTCGGCAGGCGGATGCAGGGCGACAGGGCTGAGGGCTGTCTAAGCCCTCACGCCCGTTGCATATACCCGTAGCGCAAGTTGGTGCGGCCTTCGCCATGCGAGTCGTAATCAGCGCGGGCCAGGGCCACGGGGTCGGTCTCCAGGGCGGCGCGTTGTTGCGGGGTGTAGCCATACAAGCGCGCTGAGTTGCCGCCGAAGATGGCGTTTTTCACCGGGCCGTCGGCTGCACCCAAGGGCGCAAAGCCGTATTTCTCTTGCATTTGCGCCGGGATTTCCAAGCGCCGCAGGCCTTCGATTTGCCATTGCGGCGCGCCGGTCCACACCGCGTCCGAACCCCAAACGATGTGGTCGGCGCCCAGGCCTTTGACCAGTTGGCCCATCATGGCTGCACACAAGCGCGGTTCGGCCAAGGTGCTTTGGGCAAAGATTTGGCCCAGGTCGCCGTACACGTTTTTCACGCCGTACTTTTGCGGAATGTCGGCCAGGTCGGTGACCCAATCGATGCGCCCGGTTTGCTCAAACTGATCCCAGCCCGTTTTTTGGGCGCCACCGGTGAAGCGAAACCCCGAGTGGTAAATGATGAAGTTCAGCTCAGGGAAGTCTTTCGCCGCTTTGCCCACGTCGCGCACGTCGGCGTATTGGAGCAAGTGCGGAAACTGCTTGGTCGTGGACGGCGGGAACAGACCTTTGTGCACGCACACATTGGCCAGGCTGGGTTTGGTTTTGCTCCACTTGACCAGCTTTTCGTAAAACGGATACAGCAGTTTTTCGTCGTCCAAGTGCCAGGGGTGGCGCGACAAATGTTTGTTGGTGTTGTCGCCAATGGTGTAGCCCTTGAACGAGTCGGGCTTCAAGGTTTCGTGGTCTTGCTCGGCTTTTTCCAGCCAGCCCGGCATGCCGGGCATGAAGATGGCGTGCGAGAACATGCGCTGGCTACCCGCTTGTTGGTTGACATGGCTGCGCGCTTGCGCCTTCATCTCGTTGGTCAAAAACCAGTCACGCAGATCTTCTGAGCCTGAGCCGGAAATCAGCGCCACCTTGGTGTCGCTGTCGAGGTAAATTTCTTTGAAGTAGTTGGCAAACTTCAAGTCGTCCAGGGTTTGGGGCTTGTTCACCAGGGTGGGGTTCCAGCCCGCTCTGCCCACCGCCTCGCGCGATCGCACAAAGCCTTCGAGCCGGGTGTCGTCGCGCAAAAAGTGGGTGTGCATGTCCATGATGAACTGGCCCTTGAGCGCGTTGGCCCGGGCATTGGCCATCTCGGGGGTTTGCGCTTCGGCGCTGCTGACCATGTACAGCGGGCCGTAGGTTTCGTTCATGGCCAGGTAAGCGGCGGCCATGCCAGCAGCGCCTTGGAAAAACCGGCGCCGGGAAATGCCTTGTTTTTTGGCCAGTTCGCTGCCCAGCCGTTTGATACGGGCTTCAAATTCGCGCTGCCTGGGCGTTTGGGCGGCGGGGAAAAACTCGTCGCTGGAGACCGACTGGGTGGGGATGGGTGAGCGAAATTTGGCGCGCTCGGCTGGAATGAGCTTTGCGATCTCGTCGGGTGTCAGCATCGGGGTCTCCTGCTGGGTGTGGGGCCCGCCTCAGGGCGCTGGGATCAGATAACTTTGGAACACGCCCACATGCACAAACGCGTTGTCGGCCGCTTCGGGCCACAGCTCGGCGCTGTGGAAACGCACGTCATAGGTGGGCTCGTCGTGAGAGGGCACGCCGTGGGCGTGCGCGTCGGGGAATGGGTAGGCCGGCGAGATGTGCACCACCACGCCGGTTTTGCCCCGGATATAGCCGGGTGCACGCACATGGCCGACCACATGCTCAAGCCGCACTTGCACCCGGTCGCCTATGCGGAATGTGTGCGCATCGGCGGCATTGCTGCGCCCAGCACCCAAAGGCAAGGCCAGCGGAAAGCGGCCACCAGCGCGTTGCTCCAAATCGCTCAAACTGAGCACGCCCTTTTCCACGCACAGGGTGGCCAGGCTGGTCAAGGTGCGCTCGTAATAGCCCGCGCTCATGTAATGGCGCGGCTCCATGCGCTCAATGGCGTGGCGGTATTCGTCCATGTTGAACAGGCCCGCCCGCACCGCTACACCATAGAGGGCATTGATGCGTTTTTCCCATTCCTCATGGAACACCGCTGCATCGGTGCTGTGCACCACGGGCCCAAAGCCTTGCCGGCCACCGAGGTCGTGCACGCCGTCCATGCGCTTACAACCGGGTCACGCCAATCATGGCGTCTTTGCTGACGATGGCGGCCAATTGCGCCTCGCTCCAACCCTGGGTGTGGGCCGGCCGCTGGGGCAACACCATGTAGCGGGTGTCGGCGGTGGTGTCCCACACCCGCAGCTCCATCTCGTTTGGCAAGTCCAGACCCATTTCATGCAGCACGCTGCGCGACTCGCGCACGATGCGGGCGCGGTAGTTCAGGTCTTTGTACCAATCCGGTGGCAGGCCAATGACGGTGAAGGCAGTGCACGAGCACAAAGTGCAGCAAATCACGTTGTGCACCGATGCCGTGTTTTCCAGCACCACCAAATGGCGGTGGTGGGGCGGCAAGTCGATGCCCAATTCGGCCACAGCAGCTTTGCCGTTGGCCAACAGCCGCTGGCGAAAAGCGTCGTCGACCCAGGCCTTGGCCACCACGCGCGCGCCGCGCTCGGGCAGCCACACGTCTTCGGCGTTGTGCACCCCTAGCTCAATGCCGGCTTTGGCGTCCAGGCCATGGGCTTGCAGGGCCGCTTCAATGGCGTCGGCGCGTTGCGGCAGGGAGGCGATGGCGGGTGTGTGGGGTGTCATCGGGGGGGCGCTCAGTGGGGTGCGGTGCGCCAGTATATGGCGACCTGCAGGATTCACGGTCCACGGCACACTCGGGTGTGTGCCCAGTGGGTGTGGCCATTGGACACCGCGCTGCTGCGCCGATCAGCTGTGGCGCGCCAGTGTGGTGGGTGGTGTGGCCTGGCGTTCGCGCTCCAGGCGCTCGAACAAGGACAGCATCCATTCGATGCGGTCGACCAGGTTGCGGTTGGGGTAGCCATCGGGCAGCGACTCGCTCAGCGGTTGGGCCGCCTCGCAAGCTTGCACCAAATAAGCGATCGCGGGCAGGGGTGGCACATTGGGTGTGCGATGGCTCAGGGCTGCGGGCCAGGTGGCCATGCACTGGGCTTGTCCCAACAAAGCCAGCTTGCGGGTGCTGCCCACCACAGCACGGTGGGCCACGGGGTTGAGGCCGTCACGGCGCAGTTGGTGGCCGATTTCGGCATAAATCAAACGCGCAGCCCAAATCGCGGCCCGGCAATCGCGCGGCAAATAGCCGATGCCTTGGCTGGACAGGTTGTACAAACGGTCGGCTTCGTCTAAGACGCGCGTGATCACACTTTGCAAAGCAGGGGTGCACACCGGCTCGGCCAAGAAGGCAGAGGGGTCAATGCCAGCCTCGCGCAGCCAAGCGCGGGGCAGGTACAGGCGGCCATTGCGCGCGTCTTCGCCGACATCGCGGCAAATGTTGGTGAGTTGCATGGCCACACCCAGTTCACAGGCGCGGGCCAAGGCTTGCGGGTGTCGAACCCCCATGATCCAGCACATCATGGCACCCACGGCGCCCGCCACCCGGGCGCCATAGGCGTGGGTGTCGGCAATGGTTTCGTAATGGCGGCCTTGCGCGTCCCAAGCAAAACCATCGAGCAAAGCGTCGAGCAAGGCACGGGGCAGTTGATGCTGGTGCACCACCAAGGCCAGGGCTTGGTCTTCCAAGTTGGCCAGGGGTTGGCCTTGGTAAATTTTGTTCAGCCGGTGTTGCAACTCTTGCAGGCCCAGTTCGGGAGACTCGCCGTCGTCCACCACATCGTCGGCCACACGGCAAAAGGCATACAGGGCCACGGATGCCGAGCGCATGCGCTGGGGCAACAAGCGGCTGGCGGCAAAAAACGACTTGGAGCCACCGCGCATCAGCGCCACGCAGGCGTCGAGGTCGTAGGGCGGGGCAGTTTCAGTGGAACGCATCAACATGGGGGACCACCTCTTGCAGCATCTTGGCCGACATCAACACACTGGGGACACCCGCACCGGGCTGGCTGCTGGCACCGACCATGAACAAATTTTTCACATCTTCGCTGCGGTTGTGTGGCCGAAACCAGGCACTTTGCAGCAAGATGGGCTCGAGCCCAAAGCCCGCACCCTTGTACGACCACAAGCGGTCTTGAAAGTCTTGTGGCGTGCTCACTTTGGAGCTGACCACATGTTGCTTCAAGTCGGGCAGCACACTGTCTTGCAGCACGCTGGCAATGGCGTCGCGGTATTGATTGCTGATGGTCGGCCAGTCGGTGCCGCTGCTCAGATTAGGCACCACCGACAAAGCGTAAAACGTGTCGCAACCGGCAGGGGCCAAAGACGGGTCGGTCGCCGTGGGTCGGTAAAGGTACAGGCTGAAGTCTTTGGACAGCTTGTGGTTTTTGAAAATGTCTTGCAGCAAACCTTTGTAACGTGGCCCCAGCACCATCATGTGGTGCGGCACATCGGTGTATTGGCGGTTGGTGCCAAAGTACCAGACAAACAAACCCGATGAATAGTTGCCTTTGGCAATGCGCTGGTCGTTCCAATGGCGTCGGTGCTGTGGCTCGATCAGGTGTTGGTACGTCCAGGCGGCGTCGCCATTGCTGACCACGATGTCGGCGGGTACAACCTCGCCGCCGTCCAAGACCACGCCGGTGGCGGTGCCGTTGTCCACTTGAATGCGAGTGACAGCGGTGTTGTAGCGGATCGGGACCTGGCGCTCTTGCAGCAAGTTGACCAGCGCTTGCACGATGGCGCCGGTGCCGCCCATGGCCGAGTGCACGCCCCAGCGCCGTTCCAAAATGTGGATGAGCGAGTAAATGCAGGTGACTGAAAACGGGTTGCCACCGATGAGCAAGGGGTGAAAGCTCATGACGATGCGCAGCTTGGGGTGCTGAATGTGCTGGGCCACCAGGCTGTGGATGGAGCGCCAGGCTTGCATGCGCGCCAAGTTAGGCAAGGCCTTGATGACATCGGTGATGGACTCAAAGGCGACCATGCCCAACTCTTGAAAGCCCAACTCAAAGCAGCGCTCGGAGGCTTTCATCAAGTTTTGAAAGCCTTGCACATCGGCTGGATTGAGGGCGGCAATTTGCGCGAGCATGGCCGCGTCGTTGTTGCTGTAGTCAAAGTGTGTGCCGTCGTCAAAGCGAATGCGGTAGAACGGGGCCATCAAGCGCAAATCGACATGGTCTTTCATGTCTTTACCGCACAGGGTGAACAGCTCTTCGATCAAGTGCGGCAAGGTGATGATGGTCGGGCCGGCATCGAAGGTGAAGCCGTCTTGCTTGTGCACATAAGCGCGGCCGCCAGCCATGTCGAGCTTTTCGAACATTTGCACTTGGTAGCCCTTGACGCTGAGCCGGATGGCAGCGGCCAAGCCACCAAAGCCCGTGCCAATGATCACGGCGCGGGGCCGCCGATCGACACTTTCGGCCACCGGTGTGGCTTGTAACCACTGTGGGGGGATCGGCGCATTCATGGTTTGTCTCCTTGCGGCAGCAAGGCCGCAGGGGCCAGGGTGGCGCTGGGTGCGATGCGGTGCAAGGGCTGCACAAAGCCTGCTTCATGGCGGTGCGACATGGCCCAACCCCACAACTTTTGCAGCGGCACGGGGAACATCATCAACACATGTTCCAAGATGGCCAAACCCAACAGGGATGCCAGCAACACCCAGCCGGCGGTGAGCGCCACCACCCCTTGTTGGGCCTGCCACACCAGCCACAACCAAGCACCGCTGGAGACGGCGACCGTGGCGTAAAAAAACAGGCTCACCCGGCCTTGCTTAAAGTAGCTGCCCAGGTAGGTCAAGTGGCTGGGCAGGTATTGCAAACCCACTTCAGGCACGCCAAAAAACAAATTCAGCTTGGCGCTCACCCGCATGCACCACAGCAGCGCAAAGGTGCACAGCGCCACATGGTTGGGTTGGTCGATTTGCATCCACCACAGCAACCCAAAGTTGAGCAACAGGGCCAGCTCGTGGTGCAACACCACTTGCACCGATTGCTGCAAGCGCTGCCAGCCGGTTGCCGATGCGTCCAGTGGCACCCGCCGAGAGCCGGTGAGGCGACCCGATAAAAAGGCCATCTCGTGCCAGGCCCACATCACAATCACGCTGCCAAACCCCAAGTAGGCATTGGCCACGCTTTGGGTCTGCATGCTGACCCAACTGCCCCACAGGCCCAGTATCAGCAACACACCCAAAAACCCCAAACTGGCGCCAAAGGTGTGTGCCGGTCTGCGCACCAGCCACAAGATCACGCCCGTGCCCAGCCACCAGCACAGCAGTGCAAAAACGGCGGCAAAAATCAGCGATTGGGACAGGTCGTGCATGGTGTGGACAAGGTGTCGGTTGTGCCGGGCATCACCAAGCGGGAACCATGCGCACTTGGGCCGGCAAGGTGTTTTCTTTGACGGGTAAGAAGAACAAACGGGCAAAGGTCAGGCCAGCGGAGAGGACCGCCGTGGCTTGGCCCCAGAGGCCCAGCAAGCCACCGCGCTCTTTGGCCCGGGCTTGTGCCACGGCACACACGAGCAAGCGCTCCATGCAGGCGCGAAAGCGCGGGTCATCGCTGTCGACCTCAATCGGAAACACCTGGCGGCAAATTTCTGAGGTGATGCGAAACACCTCGTAGTCGTACTCGGTGGAGTGCAAGCCCATGGCTTCGTGCAACAAGGGGCGCATGTGGTCGCGCACATACATGGTGGCGTAAACGGCCAAGATGAAAAAGCGGATCCACCAGCGGTTGACGCCTTGCAGCAACTTGGGGTCGGCGCGCATGATCAGGGCAAACGATTCGCCGTGGCGGAACTCGTCGTTGCACCAACGCTCAAACCAGCGAAAGATGGGGTGAAAGCGCTTGTCGGGGTTTTTCTCGAGCTGGCGAAAAATGGTGATGTAGCGGGCGTAGCCAATTTTTTCGGACAAATAAGTCGCGTAAAAAATATATTTCGGCTTGAAGAAGGTGTATTTTTTCGAGCGCTTGAGTTGGCCCAAATCGATGCCGAGGTTGAAGTCCTTGAGCGACTGGTTGATGAAGCCCGCATGGCGTGATTCGTCGCGCGCCATATAGGTCATCAGTTGTTTGATGTCGGGGTTGCTGACTTGTTTGCGGATTTCGTTGTACAAAATGCAACCCGAAAACTCAGAGGTCAGTGAACTGATCAAAAAATCCAAAAACTCTTGCCGCATCTCGGGCGAGAGCTGGGGCATGAGGGTGCGCACCTCTTCGGCAAATGCGGCATCGCGCTGAAAGTGGTCGTGGTTGTTGTCACCCTCGTACTCTTTCATCATGGCGTCCCACTCGGCCCGCACCGAGCTGATGTCGAGCCGGTCAAAGGCGGGGAAGTCGGTGGTGTAAAAGCGCGGGCTCAGCACCGTGTTGTTGACCGCTTTGCGGTTGGCGTCTTCAGCGCTTTCGACAGAGCCAATCAGGCCTTCGAGGTGGTCGTAGTCAACCGAGGTGTTGGACAAGCTCATGGGGGGTCCTATCGCGAAATGGTGTTTGGTGTGAGCGGGTCTTGCAGCAACTGGGCAAACAAGCCCGCGTTGGTGGGGCCAAATGACTCCAGGTCCAAACGCATTTGCGTGGCTGGGTCGATCAGTGTCAAGCGCCCATCGGTGCGCGCATGCAATTCAAATGGCTGCTGAGGTCCAATATCGCGGCGCTTGCGCTCGCGGGCCATGGCGCGCAAAGCACCACGCACAAAGCCTTGCTCGCCACTGAAGCGCGCCAACTCGCTGCCATCTTGGGCATTGACCACACCGATATCGCCGTTGTCCAAATCGGAAAAATGCAGCAATCGCACTTGTTGGCTGGGTGAGTCTGCGTAACGGATGTCAACGCCGCTGTAACGCACCACGGCCACCAGGGTCAGGGTGACGAGCATCACCAGGCCCAGCACCAAGGCGATGTGCTTGGGCAGAATCTGTCGCGGCATGGGCGGGTTGGGGGAGATGGTGTCCATGTTCAAGCCCACTGGGTTTGCACGCCCTGGGGTGTGCTGTTGGCGGGAGCAAGCGTTGCTGCTGGTGCGGCCATCGGGCTGTTGCGCAAGACCGACCAAGCTTGGGCCAATACGCGGCCTGCTTCAGAGGCGTTGGCCACACAGCGCAAGCTTGGCTGCGGGTGCTTCATGTGCCAGGGACGGTTGTGGGGCCACAAATGCACCCAACCAATGCGGTCACTGCGGTTGAGTTGCAGCGAAATGTCGCCCACCCCTTGGTCGTTCCACAAACGCACATCGGCTGCGTCGATGCGTGCATAGGGCAGGTTGTAGGTCAGGGTCAGGGCAATGCCGTAGCGCATGACCACCCGCCGATCGGTGATGGTGTAGAGCGCATTGCGTGCCGACATCCAGGCGCTGCCCAGCAGCAGACCCAAGCCCATCACGGCCAGCGAAGCGCTGATGGACAAGGACTGCACCATGACCGAGGCGTCGCCGCCTTGCTCCCACAAGTAGGCGGCTTGCCACAACCACATGGCGGCAAAGTACAGCGCCACTTTACGCACATGAAACACGTGCCAGGCCATGGCACGCCACTGCGGTGCGCCTTGCCACAGGATTTTTTCCCGCGCCGGCAGCGGCTCGGGCAAGCCCGGGCTGGCCTCGAAGTCGTATTCGTGCTCGTGACCGTGCGAATGGTTCACAGCGGTGGCTCCAAGCGGCTGGGCTCGGCATACAGCAAACCAGCACCAAAGTAGCCCATGATTTTTTCTTCTTCCAGCAAGGTGATTTCTTGCGCCGATTTCGTTGCGGGCACATTGGCAAATTGGTGCGCCATCAAGGCATACACAAACAGGCCATGGGCCTTGATGCGGGCGAAGTTGATCGGCATGAGCACGCGGCGCCCGCCGTTGGGCAGATCGATTTCGACATAGCGAAACATCATCTCGGCGGTGTCGATCCACAGGTCGCTCACGGTGCCAGCCACCTCGCCATCGGCACCATACACGGGCAGGCCGCGTGGGTCGGTGTCTTGGTGCGCCACGCCGTGGTCTGAGACGGTGCGCAGCGGCACGATCAAGGGGTTGCCGTGCAGGTCGCGGTCCGGGTGGTCGGCACGCTGCGCCCATGCCCCGGGGCCCACACCTGCGAGCAAGGGATCGCCCACGGGTTCAATTGGGGAGCCACCCCAGAGTTGGGTGTTTTGGCTCTTGTATTGGCCGTCAGGGCGGTTGAAGTCGGGGGCTTGCACCTCATGGCCGTTGGACAGCTTGTAGGTTTTGGGGTCGGGAATCGGCCAGCCGGTGACCACCGGGCCTTCTTCGCGGCCGGTGTCCATGGGGTAGCCCTCGCGGTGGTTCTCGCGCACGAGGTAATAAATCAGGCCTGCAAAAAATGCCCAAAAGGCATACAGCACGAGTTGGGCCACATCGATGTACTGGGTAATAGCGCCTGTTTCCATGGTCTTCTCCTCAAAAAATAGGTTGTGATCAGCCGGGCAGCTCAACCAGGCCGAAGTGGGATGGGGGTGTGCTGCGGCGGGCCACTTGGTTGCGCACCAAGGGTCCCAGTGCCACCAGCACCACAAATAGCAAGTAAATTTCGACGTGGTACACAAAGCTGTACCCCGTGGCGGGCATGTTCAGGCTGTGGCCCAGCCAATCGTGGATGGCCAATTGGTTGACCAGGTCGCGCAGCACGCCACCGGCGGCCATGGCCAAGCCCGCGGCGGTGGCTTGCACCGCGCCCCAGGCACCGAGCACCAAGCCGGCTTGATCCCCTTGGGCCATGTTCATGGCGCACACCAGCATGCCCACCGAAAAAAATCCGCCGCCCAAGCCGACCAACAGGGCGCCGGTTTGGAACAACAGGGGCGCTTGCAGCGGTGCTGAAAAAATCACACAGGCAAAAGCGGGCAGCCCGATCAAGGCACCCATGCCAGCCAAGCGGCAGGGGTCGATGCCACGCGCCAGCCCGCGGGCCGACAGGGCAAAGGCCAGCAATGAGCCGCCGGCACTCAAGGCGGTCAGGCTGCTGGTCATGCCCACGTTGAGGCCCAAAATTTCGCCGCCATAGGGCTCGAGGATGATGTCTTGCATGCCAAATGCGGCGGTGCCCAGGCCCAGCGCCCACAGGTAGCGGTTCATGTGCGGCATGGCCATCAGGCGCTGCCACGACATGGAAAAACCGTTTTGAGCGCGCTGACCGCGCTTGGCCCCGCGCGCCTCTTGCTTCCACAGCGACAACAGGTTCAAAACCGCCACCGCCACGGCCGAGCCTTGCACCACTTGGATCAGGCGCACGCTGCCAAAGTCAGCCAACAAGGCACCAAAGGCCGCACTGCTGACCACCATGCCCAGCAGCAGCATGCTGTAGAGCAAGGCCACCACGCGGGGGCGCTTTTCGGGGCTGGACAAATCGGTGGCCAAGGCCATGCCCGCGGTTTGCGTGACTTGCATGCCAGCGCCCACCAACACAAATGACAAAGCCGCGCCCATGCGGCCCAGCCATAGGTTGTCGGGCGTGGCCTCAGACAGCAGCAACAAAGCAAACGGCATGATGGCCAAGCCACCAAACAGCAGCAAGGTGCCAATCCATAAATAAGGGATGCGGCGCAGGCCCAGCGCTGATGGGTGGGTGTCGCTGCGGTAGCCGATCAGGGCGCGCAGGGGCGCAAACACCAGGGGCATGGCCACGGCCACCGCCACCCACCAAGCGGGCACTTGCAGCTCAACAATCATCACCCGGTTCAAGGTGCCGACCAACAACGCGGTGGTCAGGCCAATGGCGAACTGAAACAAAGACAGACGCAGCAAACGCCCCAGGGGCAACTCGGGCGAGGCCGCATCGGCAAACGGCATGAAGCGCGTGCCAAAGGCCGACACCCAAGCCGGTGGCCGAAACAGTTGGCGCCAAGAGCCGATCATGTGCGCTTCCACTCCCACGCTTGTGAGGTGTAGAACCCGCTGGAAACACGCTGCATGTGGCCAGGCCGCCAGCCGTGCTCACGCACTGCGCGCTCGATGTACACATGCAAAGTGGTTTTGCGAATTGGGGCCAATTGTGGCGAGCGGTCGCTGCGCGGGAACAAGCGGCCCATGGCATGGGCGACTGCCAACAGCGGCGAGTGCGGTGCAAAGGTGAACAGCACCGAATGGCGGGTGCGCTTGGTCAAGGACTCCACTGCGTTGGCAATGGTTTGGGTGTCGTAGTGGATGAGTGAATCCATGCACACCACATGGTCAAAGTCGCCGTGCTCGGCGCCCAGCATGTCACCGGCCAAAAACGTGATGCTGCCGCCTTTGGCGCTGAGCGTGGGGTCGGTGAGCAGGTCTTGGGCATGGCGATCGCGGGCCAAGTTGACCAAGGTGGGCGAGAGGTCAATCGCCAGCACCTCGGCGCCGCGGCGCATGGCCTCTTGCGCCAAGGCACCGGTGCCGCAACCGGCATCGAGCAAGCGCAGACCGCGCATGTCCTCGGGCAGCCACGACAGCAAGGTGTGGCGCATCTGGTCGCGGCCCTTGCGCACGGTGGCGCGGATGCGCCCCACGGGTGCGTTGGAGGTCAACACCTCCCAAGCTTTGGCAGCGGTGCGATCGAAATAGTGTTCGATCTCACCGCGCCGTGCGACATAGCTGGCTTGGTTCATGTCAGTCAAATCCCAACAAATCAAAAATATCGCGGTCTTTCATGGGAATGGAAGGCAGCGGGTCGGAGCCAGCCCACAAGGCCGCAGCCAAGCGCATGTACTCGTCTTGCACGGCCTTGATGGCCGGCGTGGCTTCCAACTCAAACATGGTGCATTTCTGCAAGCGGCTTTTGCGGATTTCGTCGAGCATGGGGAAATGCGCCATGTTTTTCAAACCGGTGACGGCGTTGTACTTGTCGACTTGGTCGGTGTCGTCGCTGCGGTTGACGATCACGCCACCCAAGCGCACGTTGTAGTTTTTCGACTTGGCACCGATGGCTTGCACGATGCGGTTCATCGCAAAGATGGAGTCAAAGTCGTTGGCGGTGACGATCAAGGCACGGTCGGCGTGTTGCAGGGGTGCAGCAAAACCACCGCACACCACATCGCCCAGCACATCGAAGATGACCACGTCGGTGTCTTCCAGCAAATGGTGCTCTTTCAGGAGCTTGACGGTTTGCCCCACCACATAGCCGCCGCAGCCGGTGCCAGCGGGTGGGCCACCGGCCTCGACGCACATCACGCCGTTGTAGCCTTGAAACACAAAGTCTTCTACGCGCAGCTCTTCGGCATGAAAGTCCACGGTTTCCAGCACATCGATCACCGTGGGCAGCATTTTTTTGGTGAGCGTGAACGTGCTGTCGTGCTTGGGGTCACAACCAATTTGCAGCACCCGCTTGCCCAGCCTGGAAAAGGCGGCCGACAGGTTCGAAGAAGTGGTGCTCTTGCCAATGCCGCCTTTGCCATAAATGGCAAACACCTTGGCGTTGCCGATCTTCACACTGGGGTCGAGCTGCACTTGCACACTGCCCTCGCCGTCGGGGCGTCCGCCGCGTTTGATTTGGCTGACGGGGATGGTGGCGGTTTCGGTCATGCGGGGGCTCCTTCTTGTATGCCTTCCAGGCGGTCTTCCAGCTCTTCGCCAGCACGGCGCAGGGCTTGGAGTGTTTCGGCATCGGGTTGCCAGTAATTGCGTTCAAAGGCTTCAATCAGGCGGTTGGCCACCCGCGCCGAAGCCGTGGGGTTGAGCTTGGCCAAACGCTCGCGCATTTGCGGATCGAGCATGAAGGTTTCGGTCAGTTGTTTGTAGACCCAGGGCTGGACTTGCCCGGTGGTGGCCGACCAGCCCATGGCATTGGTGACATGGACTTCAATTTGGCGCACGCCTTCGTAGCCCGACTCCAACATCCCCTCATACCACTTGGGGTTGAGCATGCGGGTGCGGGTTTCCAGCGCCACTTGTTCGCGCAAGGAACGCACGGTGCCGTCGCCCTTGGTTTGGTCACCGATGTAGACCGGAGGAATTTTGCCGCCCTTGGCCACTTTGACCGCTTGGGTGATGCCGCCCAGGGTGTCGAAGTAGTTGTCCACGGTGGTCACGCCCAGCTCCAGCGACTCCAGGTTTTGGTAGGTCAGTTCCACATGGCTGAGCACGCTTTGCATCAAGGCGGTGCGCGCTTCGGCGCGGCCATCGCGGCCATAGGCAAAGCCCTTGCGGCGGGTGTAGGTGTCGGCCAGTTCGCCCTCGTCGGTCCACTGGCTGCTTTCGATCAGGTTGTTGACGTTGGAGCCGTAAGCCCCTTCGGCATTGCCGTACACGCGCAAGGCAGCGATCTCCAAAGTGCAGCCGTGCTCTTGCTGGTAGGCCAGGGCATGGCGGCGGATGGGGTTCATCTCCAGCGGCTCGTCTTCGGCGGCTGCGGCCAAATAGGCGGCTTCGGCGAGCAGGCGAATTTGCAGGGGCATCAGGTCGCGGAAGATGCCCGACAAGGTGATCACCACATCGACGCGCGGACGGCCCAGTTCGTTCAAGGGGATCAGGGTGGCACCGGCGATGCGGCCGTAGCTGTCAAAGCGCGGCAAAGCGCCCATCAGCGCCAGGGCTTGGCCAATCGGTGCGCCTTCGCTTTTGAGGTTGTCGCTGCCCCACAGCACCATGGCGATGGAGGCGGGCAGGGCGTTGCCATCTTCGATGTAACGATCCAATAAGCGCTGCGCTTGCTTGGCCCCGTCTTTGACGGCAAAGGCGCTGGGGATGCGAAACGGGTCAAAGCCATGCAGGTTGCGCCCAGTGGGCAAGACCTCCGGGGTGCGCAGCACATCGCCACCCGGAGCGGGGCGCACAAAGCGGCCATCCAAGGCATGCAAGATGGCGCTGACTTCGGTTTCGCTGGCCATCAGGTGGTTGGCTTCGATCAGCTTTTTCACCATGGCCAGGTGGCCTTCTTCGCGCGGCAGTTGTGACAGTTGCAACACCTTTTCCGCGCTCTGGCCTTGGACCAAGGCTTGAGCGGATTCGCGGCTCAGGGTTTGGCCGTGACCGGCGTCGGCCATCGACACCAGCAAGTCCATGCGCTCGGCCTCAGAGGGCGCGCGCCCGGTCACATGCAGGCCGTGGGGAATGAGGGTGTATTCCAACTCCAGCAATTGCTCGGCCAGCACCGCCACGCGGGCGTCGATGGCTGTGGGCGTGTCGTGGTTCCACAGGGGTTCGGTGTCGGCCAAATCCAGCTCAGCGGCTTGCGACTGCAGCATCAGTGCCAATTCGGGGCGCTCAGAAGCACCGGGCTCCAGACCGCGCCAGCGGTCGATGGAAGATTTGAGTTCGGTCAAGCCTTTGTACAAGCCCGCTTGCGACACGGGAGGGGTGAGGTAGGAGATCAAGGTGGCGCCACTGCGGCGCTTGGCAATCGCCCCTTCGGAGGGGTTGTTCGATGCATACAGGTAGATGTTGGGCAGGTCGTGGATCAAGCGGTCGGGCCAGCAGCTGCCCGACATGCCGGTTTGTTTGCCGGGCATGAACTCGAGCGCGCCGTGGGTGCCAAAGTGCAGCACGGCGTGGGCTTGGAAGTCTTCGCGCAGATAACGGTAAAAGGCCGAGAAAGCGTGCGTGGGGGCCAAGCCCTTTTGGAACAACAAGCGCATCGGGTCGCCTTCGTAGCCAAACGAGGGCTGCACACACACCAGCACATGGCCCCATTGCTTGCCCAGCACAAAAATCGATTGACCGTTGCTGAGTTGTCGGCCTGGTGCGGGGCCCCATTGGGCTTCGATCTCTGACAGCCAAGGCTCGCGCCGCACATGGTCTTCGGCGGCGATCAGGTGGTGCACATTCGCGTCGGCGCCGTATTGGGCGGCATTGCCGTGCAGCAAGCTGTTGCGCAAGTCATCGACGTTGGCGGGCATGTCCACGGTGTAGCCTTGCGCTTGCATGGCGGCCAAGGTGTGGAAGATGGACTCGAACACGCTCAAGTAAGCGGCGCTGCCGATGTTGCCCGCATTGGGCGGGAAGTTGAACACCACCAGCGCCAGCTTGCGCTGGGCGCGCTCGCTGCGGCGCAAGGCCACCATTTTGCTCACCCGCGCGGCCAGCATGGTGGCGCGTTCGGGGCAGGAGGCCATGTCTTGGCTGCGGTCTTGGTCGGTGAAGGTGCAGGCATGGTGGCAGCCTGAACAGGTCACGCCGGCGCTGCCTGGGCGGCCGCCAAACACCATGGGGGCGACCGAGCCGTCGAGCTCGGGGATGGCCACCATGATGGTGCTCTCCACCGGCAGCAGGCCGCGCTCGGAGCTGCCCCATTCGGTGAGGGTTTGGAATTCGACGGGCTGCGCCGCGATGTAGGGCACGTCGAGTTTGGCCAGCACTTCTTCTGCGGCTTTGGAATCGTTGTAGGCGGGACCGCCCACCAGAGAAAAACCAGTGAGCGAAATCAGCGCGTCGATCGTGGGGCGGTCATTTTTAAAAAAGTATTCGTCGATGGCGGGTCGGCTGTCCAGGCCCGATGCAAAGCAGGGGATGACGCGCAATCCGCGCGCTTCGAGGGCTGCGATCACGCCGTCGTAGTGACCGGCGTTGTTGGACAACAGGTACGAGCGCAACACCAACAAACCCACCGTGCCATGGACGGGTCCTTGGACGGGCGCGGGCAGTGCGCTGGCGTCTTCGCTGAAGCGGCCTTTCATGCGCGGGTGGTAGACGCCCATTTCGGGGTATTCAATCGGCGCCTGGGGTTTGAGCATGCCGCGCAGGTGTTTGCGTTCGCCGCTGGCGCCGCGATCGACCACGTGGCGGATCAGGTTGAGCACGTTGGCATCGGAGCCGCCCAGCCAGTATTGCAGGGTCATGAAATAGGCACGCACATCTTGCGCTGTGCCGGGGATGAAGCGCAGCATTTGCGGAATGCGGCGCAGCATCTTGAGTTGGGCAGCGCCACCGGTGCTGTTCTTTTCTTTTTTGCCACGCAGTTTTTTCAGCAAGGCCATGGGGCCGCTGGCGGGCTTGCCCATGTCAAAGTTGCCCAGGCGCGTGAGCTGCACCACCTCGGTGGCCGAGGCCATGCAAATCATCGCGTCGCAGCCATCGCGGCGCTCACGCAGGGCGGGCAAGATGGGTAAAAAGTGGTCTTCCAAAAACAGCATGCCCGCCACGATGATGTGCGCTTGGGCAATGTCGGCCTTGCAGCGCTCGATGGCGGCTTCGTTGTTGGCAAATTCGGATGCGGCGTGCAAGGACAGGTGCAGGCCGGGCATTTCGCGCGCCAGGCTGTGGCGCGCACGCTCGGTGGCACTGGCCAAATGCGTGTCCATGGTGACGATGGTCACCCGCACCGGTGTGTGGCTACCCGAGGTCACGGCATCAGCGGCTGAAGTGGGCTTTGGCATCGTAGAGGGTCTCCACTGTGATCGTCGCCAGGCCTTGCTCGCGGGCAAAGCGTTCGGTGTTGCGGCGGGCTTTGCCGCGCACAAAAAAGGGAATCTTGTTGAGCTCTTTTTCTGCGTCCAAGGTCCAGCCGCCTGGGTTGCTGGCGGGACTGGTCGTGGCCGTGGCGGGTGCGCTGGGCGTCTCGATGGTGATGGGCTCGGCGCTGGCTTGCAGCGTGGGGCTGGGGCGGGTCGAGCCCAGGTGCGAAGGCGCAGCGCCTTCTTTGAATTCGAAGTCTTCCCGGAACATGCCCAAAAGGTGTTCTTCCAGGCCCATCATCAGCGGGTGCACCCAGGTGTCAAACAACACATTGGCACCTTCAAAGCCCATTTGCGGCGCATAGCGGGCGGGAAAGTCTTGCACATGGATGGGCGCGGAGATGACGGCGCAGGGGATGCCATGGCGCTTGGCAATGTGGCGCTCCATTTGCGTGCCCAAAATCAACTCTGGCTGAAGCTCGGTGATTTGCGTCTCCACTGCCAGGTAGTCGTCGCTGATCAGCGCTTCCACCCCGTAGAGCTTGGCCGCATCGCGCACTTCGCGGGCAAATTCGCGGCTGTAGGTGCCCAGGCCCACCACTTCAAAGCCCATTTCTTGGCTGGCCACACGCGCAGCTGCGATGGCGTGGGATGCGTCGCCAAACACATACACGCGCTTGCCGGTGAGGTAGGTGGAGTCGACCGAGCGGGCGTACCACGGGGCATGGGCGCGCTCGGGTGTGGACACATCGACGGTCAAACCCGCCAAGCCCTGCACTTCGGCAATGAAATCACGCGTGGCCCCCATGCCAATCGGCACGGTGCGGGTGAAGGGTTGTTGGTGTTGGCGCTGCAACCACTGGGCGGTGGTGTTGGCGACTTCGGGGTAGAGCACCACGTTGAAGTCGGCCTCGCCCAAGCGGGCGAGGTCGGCCACGCAGGCATTGAGCGGCGCGACCACATGCACCTGCACGCCCAGACTTTCAATCAAGCGGGTGATTTCGATCACATCGTCGCGGTGGCGAAAGCCCATGGCGGTGGGGCCCAAGATGTTGCAGCGTGCGGGCCGGCTGCCGTCCAACGGTGTGCGCGCGGTGGTGGCGGTGGCCAAGCGGCGGGTGAGGTGATAAAAGGTTTCGGACGCGCCAAAATTTTCTTTGCGCTGGTAGGCGGGCAACTCCAAGGGCACCACCGGCACCGGCAGGTTCAGCGCCAGGGCCAGACCACCGGGGTCGTCTTGGATCAGCTCGGCGGTGCACGATGACCCCACCAGCATGGCTTTGGGGGCAAAGCGTTCAAAGGCGTCACGGGCAGCGGTTTTGAACAGCTCGGCGGTGTCGCCACCGAGATCGCGTGCTTGGAAGGTGGTGTAAGTCACCGGTGGGCGGCGCGGCAAGCGCTCGATCATGGTGAACAACAAATCGGCATAGGTGTCGCCCTGTGGCGCGTGCAGCACATAGTGCACATCGCGCATGGCGGTGGCGATGCGCATGGCCCCAATGTGGGGCGGGCCTTCGTATGTCCAGAGGGTGAGTTGCATGGTGGCGTGCCTCAGGCGACCAGCTTCAAGCGGCGGGTCAGCGGGCGGCTGAACAAGCCGGCCAAGTCGCCCGCTTGTTCGTAGCCCTGGATGGGGGTGAAGACCAATTCAATGGCCCATTTGGTGGTCAGGCCTTTGGCCTCCAAGGGGTTGGCCAGGCCCAAACCACACACCACCATATCGGGTTGGTCGGCCAGGCAGCGGTCGAGTTGTTTCTCCACGTCTTGGCCTTCGCTCAAGCGGGTGCCAGCCGGCAACCAAGCCAGCTCGGCGGCCATGTGGTTGCGGTGCAAATAAGGGGTGCCGACCTCGACCAACTCCATGCCCAGCTCGCGGTGCAGAAAGCGCGCCAAGGGGATTTCGAGTTGTGAGTCGGGGAAGAAAAATATGCGCTTGCCTTGCAACAGCGTGCGCTGGCGCGACAGGGCTTGCTCGGCGCGTTGGCGCGGGGCGCGGGTGACTTGTTCGAACAACGCGGGGTCCACGCCAAAAGCCGTGGCCGCGGCTTGCAGCCAGGCCGTCGTGCCTTCGGCGCCGAGGGGAAAGGGTGCGCCCAAGTGCTGCGCGCCCATGGACTCCAGGGCGCGGGCGGTATCGGCCAAAAAAGGTTGGGCCAGCAAAAAACGGGTGCCTGGGCCGACGGCGGGCAATTGGGTGCTGCGCCGGGGCGGGAAAAAATCCACCGCCACGCCCATGGCCTTGAGCAGTTGGCCGAGTTGGTCTTCGACCACATCGGCCAAGGTGCCCACCACCAATAAGCGCGTTGCGCCGTCGCTGCGCTGGGGCAGGGTGGGCGCGAGCGAGGCCAGGCAAGCGTCTTCGCCCTGGGTGAAGGTGGTTTCAATGCCGCTGCCCGAGTAATTGAGCACCCGCACCGAGGGCAGGTATTGGCGGGTCAAGCGCTCGGCGGCGCGCGACAAATCGAGCTTGATGACCTCAGAAGGGCATGAGCCGACCAAGAACAGCAGTTTGATGTCGGGGCGGCGTTGCAGCAACTGGCCGACCACCTTGTCGAGCTCGTCGTTGCAGTCGGCCAAGCCGGCCAAATCGCGCTCGTCGATGATGGCGGTGCCAAAGCGCGGCTCGGCAAAAATCATCACGCCCGCAGCAGACTGAATCAGGTGGGCACAGGTGCGCGAGCCCACCACCAAAAAGAAGGCATCTTGGATTTTGCGGTGCAACCAAATGATGCCGGTGAGGCCGCAAAACACCTCGCGCTGGCCGCGCTCGATCAGCACCGGCGCATCTTGGCAGCCGGTGGCGTTGTCGCTGCGGATGGGGATCACGCTGCTCATGCGGCTGCTCCTGCGCCGACCATGCCAGCACCACTGAAGTTTTGTTTTTCACGCGCTTGTTGCAAGCGTGCAGCGCGCAGCTTCCAGATGAACTGCCCGGCGTTGATGCAGTAGGTGAAGTAAGCCAGCAAGGCCACGCTCAGTTGCTGTTGCAGGCTCATGTTTTGGTTCCACCAACCAAACAAATACAAGGTGTGCAGCGCCAACACCAGCATGCTGAAGATGTCTTCCCACAGGAAGGCTGGGGCAAACAGGTATTGGCCAAACACCACTTTTTCCCAGATGCAGCCGGTGACCATGATGGTGTACAAAGTCAGTGTTTTGATCACCACCGACCACAGCGCCCATTGCTCACCTTCGCCCGTGGCCATGCAGCGCAGCACCAACACCAGGCTGACCAAGAACACCAAAAACTGAATCGGTGCCAACACCCCTTGCACCAGCGTCCAGGCCGTGGCATCGCGTCGGGCGCGTTGCTCGGGCGTGTAAAGGGCGGGTGGCATGGCCTTGGCGGCTGACCCAGGGTGTGACATGTTTGATTGACCTTGTGTCGAATGCGTAGGAGGCCACTTTAGGCAATGAATGCGCATCTGTCAATCAGAGTTGACGGTATATTTAGTTGACACTTATAGGGTTTCCACTATGTATATGTCATGGTAAAAATACAGACACTCAGAGGCCAAAGTTGGGATTTGTCCATGTCAATGGACGCCGATGGGGGTTTGGCCCCTCGGCATGGTCGTCCACCAAAGACAAAGGCTTGGTATTGCCGGGCGATGATTGCGGGGTATGTAGCGTGAAAGATGATCCATCGGAGGCCATTGTTCCCACCATCACCGAATGGGTGGTGGACAGGTTGATGCAGGAGCACCAACAATTTGTTCGGGCGCAAGACGAGGCCTTGCGCGGCCACGCCATGCAGTTGGCCCTGGCCAGTTTGGGCGGGCGCCAGCAAACGCGGGCGTGTTTCCAGGCTTGGCTGGCCCAGGGGATGGCCTTGGACACCTTGTATTTGCAAGTGCTGGCCCCAGCGGCTAATTTGGTGGGGCAATGGTGGCAAGATGACAGCGTGGACTTTGCCCACAGCACCCTGGGTTACAACCATTTGCAAGACCTATTGGTCGAGTTCAGCCCGCAGTTTTTAGCCCAGTCCAGTGGCTACGCGGCTCCAGCGAGCCACCGAGCTTTGATGATGGGCCAGCCCCATGCGCAACATGCCTTGGGATTGATGATGTTGGCGGAATTTTTCCGCCGCGACGGCTGGAGCGTGACCAGCGCCTCCAAGATGGGCCGTTTTGAGGCCTTGTCCACGGTGGGCAATGAGGCCTTTGACCTGATTGCGGTCTCAGTGAGCACCACTCGGGAGTTTTCCCCACTGAAAAAGCTCATCTCCCAATTGCGCGAGCGCTCACTGAACCCGCGGGTGGTGATCATGGTCGGGGGGCCTGTGTTGGCGCTGATGCCCGATTTGGCCGAGCAGTTGGGTGCTGATTTCTCCAGCACCTCGGCCGACCAGGCTTTGCGCGATGCGGCTCAACAGGTGCGTTTGCGCCAAAAACGCCACGCGCCCCAGCCATTGGCGCAGGGCCATTCACATGGGTAAGCCTTCTCGCACCGGATTTTTGCCTAAGACGAACATTAGACGATGGTACATTTCTTCCGTCAATGCCCAATGGACGCTGAGCACTGACAAGCCAAGCTGACGCCTGTGCCGAACTACTTTTGAAGGTTTATGCAAATTCCTCCACTGTCCCCCCTCGCTTTGGCGCAATTGATCGGCGTCAGCGCCGACATTGCCTTGTTGCTGGATGAGGCGGGTGTGGTGCAAGAGGTGTCGTTGTCGCGCAGCGACTGGGCGGCCTTGGACTGTCGGCGTTGGGTGGGGCGGCCTTGGGCGGAAACCATGGCCGAGGACAGCCAACCCAAATGGGCCGAAATGATGGCCGTCAAAGCCGATGATGAGTTGCGTTGGCGCCACATCAACCACCGCTCTCAGGTAGCGGGCGGCACTGACGTGCCATTGCAGTACGTGGCTTTGCCGGTGGCCCAGGCCCGATTGATCCTGGTTTTGGGCCGCGACATGTCGATCGTGGCCGGATTGCAGCAGCGTTTGATGGATGCTCAGCAATCCATGGAGCGCGACTACATGCGCTTGCGCCACATGGAAGCGCGCTACCGCATTTTGTTTGAAACCTCCAGCGAACCGGTGTTGGTGGCCGATGTGGTCACGCACCGGGTGATGGAGGCCAATCCAGCGGCCCAGGCCTGGGTCAAGGACGCGGGCAAGCGTTTGGTTGGGCGCGAAATCAACGAGTGTTTCGAGAGCCAATACCGCGATTCGGTCCAGGCCTTGCTGCGCATGGCCCAGGCGACGGGTCGGGCAGAAATTGGCCGCGCGCGGTTCATGGGCACCTCACAAGATTGCACGCTGTCGGTGTCGGTGTTTCGGCAAGAAGGCGGCGCGCAGTTTTTGATTCGCTTGCTTTCAGGCGCGGGGGCTTTGGCCGATGCCCAGCCCGATGCGCAAGCTTGGTTCAGCGAGGCCATGGAGCGCTCGCCCATGGGTTTGCTGATCACGGACCGGCATGGAGCGGTGGTGGCGGCCAATGCCGAGCTGGTCTCGCTGGTGGGGGCGACCTCGTTGGTCCAATTGCAAGCCCAGCCGGTCGAGCGCTGGTTGAGCCGTGGCAGCGTCGATTGGGGCGTGCTGCAAACCAATATCCGCCAAACCGGCAGTGTGCGTGGCTTCGCCACCGAGCTGCGGACCATGGCGGGCACCCAGGTGGCGGTGGAGATTTCGGCCCTGACCCTGACCGGACCGCAGGCTTTGTATGGATTTTTTGTCCGCGACGTGGGCCGCCAACGCATGCCTGACGCCCCGATTGAGTCGGGCATGGCCGGCTCGGTGGCCCAATTGGCCCAGCTGGTGGGCCGCATGCCGATGAAAGACATCGTTGGCGAGACCAGCGACATGATCGAGCGCATGTGCATCCAAGCCGCCCTGCAACTGACCCACAACAACCGCGCTTCGGCGGCGGAGATGCTGGGTTTGTCGCGCCAAAGCCTGTATGTGAAGTTGCGTCGCTACGAAATGGCGGGCACCAGCGAGGCCGAGTAAGCCCGTTTCGCAGCAGCGGGCGCGCACAGGGCCCCCAAGCCGTGCGCCCAGCGGCTGAGTACCGCAGCCAGATGCAGGCACAACGCCCCTGGTCGCGCGCGAGCCCACCCCCTTGTGCACCAAAACGGTGTGCGGCTGTTCGCGCGCCAGCCCAAAGGGGCGACTGGCGAAAGTGTCAGATATTTCAGACAAAATAATCGTAAACCTCAGTTGACAGTTGGGGTGGTCGAGCCAAAAATGCATCATGGCCCGCCCCTCCCTGTCCACCGTCGCTGAGCTGCTCAAGCCCATCACCTGGTTTCCGCCCATGTGGGCCTTCGCCTGCGGTGTGGTGTCTTCGGGCGAGGCGTTCGCCGGCCATTGGGGTTTGATCGTTTGGGGCGTGTTGTTGGCGGGGCCTTTGGTGTGTGCCAGCAGCCAAGCGGTGAATGACTGGTTTGACCGGCATGTGGATGCCATCAACGAGCCGCAGCGGCCCATCCCCTCAGGGCGCATGCCCGGGCGCTGGGGCTTATACATTGCCTGGTTGTGGACGGGCTTGTCGGTGGTTTGGGCCATCCCCTTGGGCACATGGGGCTTTGGGGCTGCGGTCTTGGGTTTGGCCCTGGCCTGGGCCTACAGCGCGCCACCCCTGCGCCTGAAGGAAAACGGCTGGTGGGGCAATGCCGCTTGTGCGCTCAGCTACGAAGGCTTGGCCTGGGTCACCGGCGCGGCCGTGATGTTGGGTGAGCGCGTGCCGCCCATGCCGGTGTTGTGCTTGGCCTTGCTCTACAGCTTGGGTGCCCACGGCATCATGACCTTGAATGACTTCAAAGCGGTCGAGGGCGACCGCCAAATGGGTGTGCGGTCTTTGCCGGTGCAGCTGGGCGTGGATGGTGCCGCCCGGGTGGCATGCTGGGCCATGGTGCTGCCTCAAGCGGTGGTCGTGGGCTTGCTGATGCATTGGGGCCAAGTGGGCCATGCCTTGGCGGTGCTGGGGTTGATCTTGGCGCAACTGCCCCTGATGGGCGTGTTTGTGCGCCAACCGGTGGCCAAGGCCTTGATGCTCAGTGGCTTTGGCGTGCCTTTGTTTGTGGCCGGCATGATGGTCAGCGCCTGGGCCTTGCGCTTGGCGCCAGGGGGTGGCGCATGAACGGGTCGCTCTCTTTCAGTTGGTGGCAGGTGCTGCGCTTGGCCCTGGTGCAAGCGTGTTTGGGCTCGGTGGTGGTCATCACCACCTCCACCTTGAACCGCATCATGGTGGTCGAACTGATGTTGCCCGCTTTGCTGCCAGGCCTGTTGGTGGGCTTGCACTATGCCGTGCAAATGGTGCGCCCGCGCATGGGTTTTGGGGCCGATCAAGGAAGACGCTGCACTCCCTGGATGGTGGGGGGCATGGCGGTGTTGTCCTTGGGCGGCTGTTTGGCCGCGCAAGCCACCGTGACCATGGGCAGCGATCGGGGGCTGGGCGTGGCCTTGGCGGCGCTGGCATTCGCCTTGATTGGCGTGGGCGTGAGCGCCTGTGGCACTTCGTTGCTGGTGCTGCTGGCCAAGCGCGTGCCAGATGAGCGGCGCGCCCCTGCCGCCACCTTGGTGTGGGTGATGATGATTGTGGGCTTTGCCTTGACCGCTGTGGTGGTGGGCAAGCACTTGGATCCCTACACCCCTGAGCGCATGCTCAACGTGGTGTGCACCGCTGCAGCCTTGGCATGGTTGATCGCTTGTGTTTGCTTATGGGGGTTGGAGGGGCCTGCCCAATGGGCAGCGCAGCATGTTGCGGCGCCGGGCGTTGACTCGGCGCTCACCCACCCAGCCGCACCAGGGACCGGCGAACCGATGGGCGCAGCCCAGGGTGCGGCGTCGGTGCGCTTTCGCCAGGCTTTGGCCGCTGTTTGGGACGAGCCCGCAGCGCGCAGGTTCACCGTCTTTGTGTTTCTGTCCATGCTGGCGTACAGCTCACAAGACTTGATCTTGGAGCCGTTTGCGGGTGCCGTTTTTGACATGACGCCGGGGCAGACCACCCAGTTGTCGGGCTTGCAACATGGCGGCGTTTTGCTGGGCATGTTGTGTGTCGCGCTGGTCGGCAGCGGCTGGGCGCGTGGGCGCTGGGGCTCGGTGCAAGCGTGGATGGTGGGCGGCTGCTTGGCCTCGGCTTTGGCCATGGCCGGATTGTCGGTGGCGGCAGGGCTGGGCGGATCATGGCCCTTGTTGGCCAATGTGTTTTTGTTGGGGGTGGCGAATGGGGCGTTTTCGATCGCCGCCATCACCACCATGATGCGCTTGGCCGCAGCCGCCAAAGACGGCCGCGAAGGCACGCGCATGGGGTTGTGGGGGGCGGCGCAGGCCATCGCATTTGGGCTGGGCGGTTTGCTCGGCACAGGCGCGAGTGATCTGGCGCGCTGGTGGGTGTCACAGCCCGCGCTCGCCTACAGCTGGGTTTTTGGAATGGAAGCGCTGATGTTTGCTGGATCCGCTTGGTGGGCGGTTCAGGTAGGACGCGGCGAAGCAGTGCAAACGCGTAAAACGCAAACCGCCCCTTGGGCAATGGAAGGACAACAACCATGACACAAATGAGCTATGACGCCGTGGTGATTGGGGGTGGACCGGCCGGGGCCACCGCCGCCGATGATTTGGCCCAAAAGGGGTGGCGCGTGTTGCTGCTCGACCGGCAAGGCCGCATCAAGCCCTGTGGCGGCGCCATTCCACCGCGCTTGATCAAGGACTTTGACATCCCCGACGAGTTGCTGGTGGCCAAAGCGCGTTCGGCACGCATGATTTCGCCCAGCGACAACAAGGTCGATATACCGATCGAAAACGGCTTTGTCGGCATGGTCGATCGCGACCAGTTTGACGAGTGGCTGCGCGAACGCGCGGCCAAAAGCGGTGCGGTGCGCCAGCGCGGCGTGTTTGACAAGTTCAGCCGCGACATGGACGGGGTGATGCGGGTGCATTTCACCGCCAAAGGCATCAAGGGCGAAGAGCACCAAGCCAGCGTGCGCGCCCGCACGGTCATTGGTGCCGATGGCGCGCGCTCGGAAGTGGCGCGCCAGTCCATCGATGGCGCCGAAAAAACCAAATATGTGTTCGCTTATCACGAGATCATCCAAGCGCCGCAGAACGCGCCCGACCACGACCCCACGCGTTGCGATGTGTATTACCGGGGCAGCTTGTCACCTGACTTTTATGGCTGGGTGTTTCCCCACGGCAACACAGTCAGCGTGGGCACCGGCAGTGCCGATAAAGGTTTTTCATTGCGCAGCGCCGTGGGCCGCTTGCGCGAGACCGCTGGCTTGGGCGAGGCCGCCACCTTGCGCCGCGAGGGTGCACCCTTGCCCATGAAGCCCTTGCCGCGATGGGACAACGGGCGCGACGTGGTGCTGGTGGGCGACGCCGCTGGCGTGGTGGCACCCTCGTCAGGCGAAGGCATTTACTACGCCATGGCCTGCGCGCGCATGGCCGCCGACAAGGTGCATTTGTTTTTGCAAGAAGGCAACCCCGAAGTGCTCAAGCAGGTGCGCAAACAGTTCATGCGCGAGCATGGCAAGGTGTTTTGGGTGCTGGGCATCATGCAGTACTTTTGGTACAGCAGCGACAAGCGGCGCGAGAAGTTTGTCAAAATCTGCGAAGATAAAGACGTGCAACAACTCACCTTCGAGTCCTATATGAACAAAGTGCTGGTGCGCAAAAAGCCCATGGCCCATGTGCGCATCTTTTTCAAAGACTTGGCGCATTTGTTTGGCATGGCCAAAACCGGATGACCCCGCGCACCTGGCCCAGCCTGTACCTGGCCATCGCCATCAGCTTTGGGGTGGCGGGCCTGGGCGGTGCCCTGACCGATCTGGGCCCCTGGTACCAACAACTCGCCAAGCCCGACTGGAAGCCGCCCGACGCGGCGTTTGGCGTGATTTGGTCCACCATCTTCACCCTGTGCGCTTTCAGCGCCTGGTGGGCGTGGCATGCCAGCAGCCATGCGCGCCAGCGCCGCCATATGCTGGCGCTGTTTACGGCCAATGCCGCCCTGAATGTGCTGTGGAGCTTGATTTATTTCCAGTGGCACCGCTTGGACTGGGCATTGGTGGAATTGGTTTTTTTGTGGTTGTCCATCGCCGCTTTGATGGTGCATTTGCACCGATACGCCCGGGCCTCTGCCTGGCTGCTGCTGCCTTACTTGGTCTGGGTCAGCGCCGCCGGCGTGCTCAACTGGGACACTTGGCGCCTGAACCCACAAGCCCATGCATGGCAGCCTCAAAGCGTCCCAAGCGCCCCAAGCTCTGTTGACAGCCAGTCCGCGCCCAGCCCCACGCTGCCCGTTCCAGCCATGCCCGGCACCCCGGATACCCCGCCTGTACCGAGCGCCGCCCCCCGCTAACCCCCGGCCAGAGCCCGCGCAAAACCCGACACGGGCAAACCCCTAGGCGCTTGAGCGACAATATCTCCCAATGGCGCTGGAGGCCCCCTTGTCAACCCGATGGGTGGCCCCAAGCGTTATCAAGTTTCACAACTCTGGAGAAAACCATGACCAATCGCCGCGAATTCATCGTTCAACTCAGCCTGGGCACCGGTGCCTTGGCCGCCACCCAAGCCATGGCCGCTGGCCCCATGCTGGCCGAAAGCGACGCGCAAGCCACCGCTTTGGGCTACAAAGCCGACGCCACCAAGGTTGACGTCAAGAAGTTCCCCAAATATGCAGCGGGACAAGTTTGTAAAAACTGTTCGCTCTACCAGGGCAAGGCCACCGATGCCGCTGGCGGTTGCCCCTTGTTTGCTGGCAAACAAGTGGCTGGCCCCGGTTGGTGCAGCGCCTACGCCAAAAAGGCCTGATCAAGACCTGCGCAAGTCCCCAAGGCCTGCAAAACGCTGTCAGCGCCTTGGCGACTCAGCAAAAAAGCCCCTCTGGGGCTTTTTTTTCGCCCGGGGCCGCCCCTGACTTGCCCCAGCTCCAGCGGCAATGGCGTTCAGAACCCGAATCTGGGCTGGGACTCAAGGTGTGTCGCAGGCCATCCAGGGCAACAGGTGGCGTGCCACTTCGGCCGGGTTTTCTTCATGCGCCAAGTGGCCCAGGCCCGGTGCAGTCACGCAGGTGCTGCCAGGGATGCGCCGCAAGGCCACTTCGGCCTGAGCCGGGGAAATGGTTTGGTCGGCCTGGCCGATGTGCAGGTGCACTGGGGCCGGCAGATCGGGCAGGCGTTTGGCCAAGGGCTCCAGGTTCCAAGCGGCCATCATGGCCAGCACACCGCGCACATGGCGGGCGTTGCGCAACAACACCCCATAGTGGGCAGCCGCCTCGGCGCTCAGGCGTGAACCGGTGCTGTCGAGCAAGCGCTGCAACACCCCGTCGCGCCCGCCTTGCTGGGCCATCAACCAGCCCGACAAGGGGTTGAGCGCCATCAATTTGGCGCTGGGGGAAAACAACACCCCAGCCCAACCCGGCAAGGGCAGCCAGGCCGGGTTCAGTCCCACCAGCACCGCTCGGTCATGCGCCAAGGGCAGGCGCTCTTGCAGCAGCATTTGGGCCGCCACCGCAGCGCCAGCTGAATGGCCCACCAGGCCGTGCAAGGGCAGGCCCAAGGTTTGAACCAGGGCGGCCACGCCAGCGGCCATGCCCGGCAGCGACATGCCGGGCCCCGACGCTGGTTGGGTGAAGGCATGGCCCGGCAGGTCGGGGCATATCAAGGTGTGGTGCGGCATCAGCCAGGGGGCCAGGGCGTGCCAAGTGTGGGTTGATGCGCCAGTGCCATGCAGCATCAGAAGGGCAGGGCCTTGGCCCATCACTTGCACATGCCAGCGCAGGCCGCCGGCCTGGACAAAGCGGCTGTGGGCGCTGTGCGGCCACTGGGCTTGCAGGGCCTGCCAATCCAGTGCGGGGTACAGGCGGTCCAACATCGTGGCGGGGAATGGCTCAGGCGGTGGCCGGGGCCACCAAAGATTGCATGACAGTGGCCATGCGTTGGGCTTGGGCATGCGGCATGGGCAAGTAGCGTGCGCCCATGGACTGGGCCAATTGCTGGGCTTTGGCGTCGGGTTGGGTGGAGGTGTCCAGCCACACCGCCGCGCAAGACAAACTGCGCCAGGCTTGGGCCCAGGCCAGGGCGTCGGCCATCGCCGATTCGCGCCCGCCCATGCCTTGCAAGTTCACATTGGCGCGGCCATCGCACAGCACCACCAGCAAGGGCGTGACGCCCAAACGCATTTGGGCTTGGGCTTGTTCTTGACAAAGCTTCAAGGCCGTGGCCAAGGGCGTGCCACCACCACCGGGCAGACCGCCCAGGGCCCGTTTGGCCCGCACCAGCGAGCGGGTGGGCGGCAGCAACACCTCGGCTTTTTGCCCCCGAAAGGCAACCACGCAAACCTGGTCGCGCCGGGCGTAGGACTGCTGCAACATCAACTCGACCGCGCCTTTGGCTTCGGCCAAGCGCGCCAATGCCGCCGAGCCCGAGGCGTCGACCGCAAAGATCAGGCAGCTGGATTGTTTTTGTTGAAAGCGGTGGATGTGAAAGTCTTCGCTGCGCACCGCGATGCGCCCTCCGCCGGGCGGTGGCGGGCGCAGTTTTTGGCGTGGTGCGGCGGCGCGCAAGGTGGCCAACACATGCAAGCGCGCACCTTGGCCGGGGGTACCCGGGCGCGGCGCCAGCGGCCTGCCGCGTTGGCGTGAGCGTTGTGCCGCACCACTGCCACCGGCACTGCGCGCGCCTTTGGGTGCGCTGGCGCCCAGCACCATGCGATCGAGCAGGTTGGGTGGGATGCTGGCCAAGGCCGCGGCCAACACCAGTTCTTGCAGCTCTTGGGCGCTGGGTGGGGCGGGCGTGTCCTCGGGGGCGTCGTCGCTGTGGTCCTCGGGTGGCGGCTCAGGGGGCGGCACATCGTCCGGGGGCGGTGGCTCGGCCTCGGCCTGTGGATCTGGCGGGGGCGCAGGCACTTGGGTGGCACGCGGTGCCAAGACCATGCGTGCGGCCCAGGCCACGTCTTCATCGGTCGGCTCGGCATGATCATGCCAAGCGGCCGAGGCGCAGGCCAGCCGGCAAGCCGCCAGCGAGGCGCGCAAAGAACCCACGCCCAGTGCCAAAGCGGTGTGGCACAGGGCCTGGGTATGGTCGTCGCACAGGTGGATGTGTGCCAGGCGCTCACGGGCCCGTTGCAAGTCCCTGGGCACGGCGTGGGCATTCGACGCGCCGGTTGGTTGCCGATCGCTGGGCTTGGCTTTGCCAGATGCTGAGGCTGCAGTTGCAGTTGCAGTTGCAGTTGCAGTTTCGTTGTCGTTGTCGTTGTCGTTGTCGTCGGCCCAAGGCGAAGTGCCCAGGGCGCGATGGCCCACATCGGTCCATGACACATCGCGCAGGTCCAGCCACAGCGACAAACGGTCGCACAAGGCGCTGGGCAACGGGGGTTCGTCATCGAGCGACTCATCCAGCGCCACCACGCCAAAGGCGCAGGCCTGGGCGGCTTGGTTGCCCACGTGCAGGGCGTGCACCTCGCCGCGGTCTTGCGCTTGGACCAGGCGCGCCAAGGTGTCGGCACGCATGCGCTCGGCCATGGGCAGCACCACCCAATGGCCGTGGGCGCGTTGCAGCAAGCCGGATTGGGCCACGGTGCTGCCACTGCGCAGGCTGGCCGACAGGTCCAAGCCGCCCAGCAGCCGCTCGTCGTCCACATGGGTGGGGATGCGCACACCGGGGCCGCCCAGCGCGGCCATTTCGGCCAGCCAGCGGTCGCGCACTGGGCCGTGCGGCGCGCGCAGCCACACGCCGCCCAGCAGCACCGGGTCGAGGGCAAACGCCCACAGGGCTTTGACCGCGTCGTCCCAACGCAGAGCCCCCGGCGGGGCCGCTGGCACCGCCTGACCTGGGTTCATGCCCCGAGCACCTCGGCCAAGGCCTTTTGCACCCGGGCGCCCGAGCCGGTGTCGTCCAATGGGTTGCGCCGCAGCCGATGGCGCAGGGCCAAGGGGGCCACGGCGCGCAGGTGTTCGGGCTTGACCGTGGTTTGCTTGTTCAAGGCCGCATAGGCGCGGCTGGCGCGCAACAGGGTCAATTCGGCGCGCAAGCCGTCGGTGCCCAGTTGTTGGCACAGTTGGGCGCACAAGCGCAGCATGGCGTCGCTGACTTTGCCGCGTCCCAGCAGCTCGCGGGCGCGCAAGATGCGCTCGCGCAGCGCGGCATTGGCGGCTTCCCATTGGTCGCGAAAGGCTTGCGGGTCGCGCTCAAAGGCATCGCGGCGCTTGACCACCAGCACGCGCAAGTCCAGGTCTTGCGGGGTGCGCACTTCCACAGACAGGCCAAAGCGGTCCAGCAACTGCGGGCGCAATTCGCCTTCTTCGGGGTT
>Ga0209358_10000362_pt1 | contig 40168 bp, 34 predicted proteins | sample LauGreFa1BDMLBSN_2_FD_187574 | JGI IMG/M metagenome (GOLD analysis project Ga0209358, IMG submission 187574) | Freshwater lake microbial communities from Lake Michigan, USA - Fa13.BD.MLB.SN (SPAdes) (version 2) | ecosystem: Environmental > Aquatic > Freshwater > Lake | place: Lake Michigan, USA... | reverse complement strand
CGACTGTCAAACAATCTTTAAAACATTTTTATAAAAAAAATAGTGGCTTAGAAATAATTCATTTTTCTGATTTACCTTCACTATCAGGCTTAGGAGCAAGTTCAGCTTTTACAGTTGGAATCTTAAAAATATTATTTGAAAAAAAAAAAAAAAAAATTAGCAATTATGCTTTAGCAAACAATGCTATTTTTATTGAAAAAAGAATTTTAAAGGAGAGTTGCGGATATCAAGATCAGTTCGCTTGTGCTGTAGGTGGGTTTAATGAGATAAACTTTAAAAAAAATAAAATACTTATTAAGCCAATATCTACTCCGAATAAGAATAAAAAAGCACTAGAAGATAATACATCAATTTTTTTCACAGGAGTAACTCGACATGCAGATTTAATTGAGAAAGAAAAAATAAAAAAAATGAAACTGAATAAAAAATTATATAAAGAATTATATAATACAGCTACAGAAGCTAAAAAAATTTTTGCATCAAATACTTCCACGGATGAGTTTTTATATGAGATTTCATCTCTTATGAGAGAAAGTTGGAATTTAAAGAAAAATCTTTCTTCAAAGGTGAGTAATTCTTATATTGATCAAATATATCAGTATGCCCTTTCAAATGGAGCGGCAGCAGGAAAAATTTTAGGAGCTGGCGGAGGTGGTTTTATGATGTTATTATCCAAATCTCTTGAAGAAAAAAAAAGATTAATTAGTAAACTTTCTAGATTAAAATTAGTAAATTTTAAATTCGAAAATTCAGGTTGTAAACTTTTAAAAAAAAATTCTTATATATAAATTATGAAATCTTTTTTTCACCCTCTCATGGAAAACAATATTTCCGAAAAAGATATCTCAGCTGTTTTTACATTTTTAAAAAAAAATAAAAAAAGAATTTTTACTCAATCTGAAAAAGTCAGTCAATTTGAGAAATCGTGGTCCAGATGGCTGGGCGTTAAATATAGTATTTTTGTTAATTCAGGATCTTCAGCAAATTTACTAACCTTGTTAGCTATAAAAATATTATACGGAAAAGGAGAGATCATCCTTCCAACACTTACTTGGATTTCAGATATTGCCTCGGCCATTCAAAATGGATTTAAGCCAGTATTTGTAGATATCAATCCAAAAAATTTGTGTATGGATGAAAATGATATTATTAAAAAAATTTCTAAAAATACTAAGGCTATTTTTATTACTCATGCTCAAGGTTTTAATGGGCTATCAAATAATTTAATAAAAATTCTTAAAAAAAAAAGAATTCTTTTATTGGAAGACGTTTGTGAATCACATGGTGCAAGATTTGGTAAAAAAAAATTAGGAACATTCGGTCTTATTTCTAATTTTTCTTTTTATTACGCTCATCATTTGTCTACGATTGAAGGAGGAATGGTTTGCACTAATGATAAAAAAATTTACGAACTAGTTAGAATGTTAAGAGCTCATGGTATGGCCCGAGAAAGTGGTAACCAAAAATTTGAAAAAGACACTATTAAAAAATACCCCGATTTATCTCCAAAATTTATTTTTTTATACCCAGCTTACAACATGCGAAATAATGAAATTTCAGCTACCATTGGAATATCGCAACTAAAAAGACTGGATAAAAATAATTTTACCAGAAGTAAAAATCTAAAAATATTTTTAGAAAACTTAGATAAAAGATACTATAGAACAGAATATGATATCAAGGGTAATTCCAACTATGCTTTTCCTTTAGTCTTAAAAAATAAAAATTTCAAAAATCGAAATTTGTTAGAAAAAATTATGATTAAAAACAAAATAGAATTTAGAAGAGGAAACGCAGGAGGAGGAAATCAACTTAGACAGCCTTATTTAAGAAATATAATTAAAAAAAATATATCATTAAAAAATTTTCCGGAAGTAGATCATATACACTTTTTTGGTTATTATATTGGCAATTATCCCTCATTAAAAAAAGAAAAAATAATAAAAATTTGCAATATTTTAAATAATATTTCTTATGAGTAGAAAGTTTAAGCGATGTCTGATTACAGGAATTACTGGTTCAGGAGGGAGTTATCTTGCTGAGTTTATTTTAAAAGTTGAGAAGAAAATAAAGATTTATGGTTTCTATAGATCTAATGGATATCTAAAATTTTTAAAAGAAAAATATAAGAAAAAAATTAAATTTTTTAAAGTAGATTTAAAAAACTTTAAGAATATTAAAAAATATTTAAAAATTAGCAAACCTGATTTAATTTTTCATTTAGCCTCAGATGCTGATGTAAAAAAATCATTTGATTACCCAATTGAAAATGCAAAAAACAATAATCTTATAACAATAAATTTGCTAGAGGCAGTTCGTAAGACAAAAATTAACCCTATAATAATAATATGCAGTAGCTCGGAAGTTTATGGAAATGTTAAAAAAAAAAATATGCCAATTTCAGAAAACTTCCCTATAATGCCAATAAATCCTTATGCAGCAACCAAAGCATATCAAGATCTTATTTCTCAGATTTATCAAAAAACATTTGGATTAAAAATAATTATTACTAGAATGTTTTCATACACAAATGCTCGAAGAGATAATCTTTTTCAAACTGCCTTTGCAAGGCAGATAGCTATGATAGAAAATAATAAACAGAAAATACTATTTCATGGTAACCTAAAAAGTATAAGAACTTTTATAGATATAGAAGATGCTATGAATGCCTATTGGTTAACTGCAAAAAATGGAAAAATAGGTGAAATTTATAATATTGGTGGCAAAACAACTATATCAGTAAAGAAATATTTATTAAAGTTGATAAAGATGAGCAGATCTAAGATAGTTTGCAAAAAAAGATATGCGCTAGTGCGACCAAAAGATATTGCTTTACAAATTCCAAATGTAGAAAAATTTAAAAAACATACTGGCTGGAAAGAAAAAGTAAGTTTTGGTGACTCTGTAAAAAAACTTTTAGAAGAAAGCAGAGATTATGTCAGAAAAAAATAATAAAATATTAGTAACGGGTGGTGCGGGATACATAGGTTCCGTGTTGTGTACTCATTTACTAGATTTAGGATATTCAGTAACTATTGTAGATAAGTTAATGTTTGATCCTAATTCTATAAAACATTTATTTAGTTATAAAAATTTTTCTTTTTACAATCAGGATGTAAATAATAATAAATTTATAATTAAGATTATAAGTAAGTTTGATTACATTATTCCATTAGCCGCTTTAGTGGGGGCACCACTTTGCGATAAATACAAAAAAGAAGCAATTAAAACTAATTACAATTCAATTAAATATATCGTTTCTAATTTGAAAAAAAAACAGAGAATAATTTATTTAACCACTAATTCAGGTTATGGCATTGGGGAAAAAAATAAATTTTGTGATGAGAATTCTCCTTTAAAACCAATATCTTTGTATGGAAAAACCAAATGTCAGGCTGAAGATGTTGTAAAACTATTTAAAAATTCGATTTGTTTTAGACTAGCAACGGTTTTTGGAGTTTCATACCGAATGAGATCTGATTTGTTAGTAAATAACTTTGTTTATAAATCTTTAGCTGAAAATAAAATTGATATATTTGAACCACATTTTAGAAGGAATTATATTCATATTAAAGATGTTATTAGTGCCATTATTTTTGCTATAAAAAAATTTAATTCTTTAAAGGGGGAAGTTTATAATTTAGGACTATCTTCAGCAAATATTACTAAGTTGCAGTTAGCTAAAAAAATTAAAAAAATTTATTCTCCAGTTAAATTAAAAGTCATTTATAATATGTCAGACCCTGACAAAAGAGATTATTATGTTTCTAATAAAAAGATTGAAAAAAAAGGATTTAAAGCAAAGTATTCCCTTGAAGATGGAATAAAGGAGTTAGTTAGTTATTTTATTTTTCTAAAACAAAAAAAAATTAAAATATTTAATAATTATTAGTTTGTTTTATAGAAGAAATCCTTTAATAAATTTTTTTTTATAATTTCAACATCGTTTTCTAAGAAAAATTCTTTGATTTTTTCGCTTTTAATAAATTTTTTTATATTATCTAGGTATTTTTTATAAATTTTCTTATTTGCGCATACTTTTTGCATTTTATTTAAAACTTCTTGAAAATTATTTTGATCTTTTATTAGAATATAACAGTTATTTGGAATGAATTTGGAAATATTTTTATATCCAAAATAGACTGGTACAGAGCCACTATTAAAACAATGGAATATTCTTTGAGAGATCCATTCACGGCTATTTTCTATACAAAATTGAAAATAGTATTTGCTACCATCTTTAATTTTATTTCTACTAAATCCTTTGTAAACATTTTTTATTATGTGTTTATTTATTATAGTAATATTTAAAATATTTATTATATAATTAATAATTCTTAAAATTATTTTAACATATATATTTTTTGTATCCTTTTTGAGAAAATGCCAATCTTTGCCGTAAAGATGAAAATAGTCAGAATAATTATTATTAAACCATGAAATTAATTTTATTCTAAATCTAAAAAGTGATTTGTCAGAGGGTCTATTAGCAACAAAATAACAACTTAAATTTTTTTTTTTATTTCTTAAAACTGCAAAATATTTAGATGTTGTTAAAGTAAGTCGGGTTTTTATAAATTTTTTATTGTCCACTAGATTCTCATTGAAAGTAAAAATTTTATCAAAATTATTTAAATATTTTCTCTTATAAATTGAAGGCATTATTGCTTTTGGCTCACATAATAATAAATATTTTTTTTTTATTTTTAAACTGCTCAGTATTTCTTTAGAAATATAATTTATTACAATTAGCACATCATATTTTTTTTGATTGATTTCATCGCTATAATGATCAAACGTAGCAAATTTTTCACATTCGCGATGCAAAGTGGCTAAAAATAAATTATCATGTTTCTTAAAATTGTAATTGGCGTTCCTTTTTTTATTTAATTTATATTGATAATTAATCCTCTTTGAGAAACTATAATTAACATATCCATCATTTTTGTTTGAATATATTAAAATATTTATTGTCATAATTTTATATAGATAATTTTTTGTGCAAACTAACGGCATAGTCAAAATATTTTAAATTAGATCTATCAGCACAAATTTTATCAGATAAGCTGTTACCAATAAAAAAACTTTTTTTTATGTTAATAGGCCATCTTTTTAGTAGTTTAATTATCATTAAATTATCTGGCTTTCTGCATTTGCATTTTTTTTTATATTTTTTTATATTACCATTTGGGTGATGTGGGCAGAATTCGAAATCATTAATGAATATATCATTATTAGATAAATAATTTTTAACATGTTTTTGAAATTTAAAAAAATCCTCAACTTTATAAAATCTTCTGGCAATCCCAGATTGATTGGTTACTATAAAAAAATAATGAGTATGCTGATATTTTTTCAGTATTTTAATAACATTTTTTTTAATGATGAAATCTTTAATTTTATGTGTGTATCCTTTATCAACATTGATTACGCCATCTCTATCTAAAAAAATAGCAGGACGATAAAAATATTTAGATACTATTTTCTTTGCCAGTAAGTAATTTTTGGGAGTTCCTATGTCTATAAAAATTTTGTCATATTTTATTCCAGATATTTTTTTTTTCTTTATAAGATTTATTAAAATATCATTTTCAAAAGAAAAACTTTTAGAAGTTATGTGAAATAATATTTTTTTTTTTAATAAAATTATGCCGGCATTTATATATTTCTTTTTTTTACTTAGAATTACTGTGCTATTTTTTGTAATTTCTAGATTTGTTAAGTCTTTAGTTAGACTTCTTTTATAATTTTTTGTTAAGACCATCTGGCCTAAAAAATTTTTTTTTAATTTTTTTTTAAAAAAAACATTCAAATTAAAATCAGTGAATGTATCTCCGTTTATTAAAACAAAATCATTTTTTATTATTTTTTTTACTACAAATAATGCATACCCAGTTCCTTTCGGATTTTTTTCTTTGATACAATAAATGTTAACTAAATTTATTTTTTTTTTGTGATATCTACGATTAATTAGATCACCTTTGTGTCCGGAGATTATGTAAATATTATTAATTGGAAATTTTGATAAATTTTGTATTAAATAATCAAGAAATGGTTTTTTTTTAATATCAAGAAGTGGCTTTGGTATCTTTTTTTGTGTGAACTTCTCTATTCTTCTTCCGTATCCCCCAGCTAGGATTACTACATCAATTTTTTTCATTTTTAAGAAAAAAATTCTCTATGATGTTGCAATATACTTGGCCTAAAGCTATCTCAATAACCTGCAATACAGATGTGTTACTGGAATCTAAGATTATTGGATATTTAACAAATTTTTTAATCTTACCGCCTTTATTTCCAGAAAAACAAAAAGTTTTAATCCCTCTTTTTTTTGCAATTTTCATTGCTTCAATAAGATTTTCACTATTTCCAGAAGTTGTTATAGCAATTGCGATATCCCCAGTATTTCCAATAGCCTCTAGCTGTCTTGAAAAAATATATTTAAATCCAAAATCATTACCAATAGATGTTAAAGCAGAAGTATCAGTTGTTAAGGCTAGTGCCGGTAGGGCTTTTCTAATTTTTTTATACTTAGAAGTTAGTTCAGTAGCTAAGTGCTGAGCATCAGCTGCACTGCCACCATTACCAAAAAAAATAATTTTTTTTTTTTTTTTAATTGCTGTTATTGAGACTTCACACAATTTAACAAAATTTTTATCAATCTCTTGGTTTTCTATTCTTTTAAAAATATTGATGATTTGTTTTACTTCTTCTTTTAAGATGTTTTTAATAATATTCATTTAGATAAATTTAATATAACAGTTAATATAGTAATTTTCGGATTAAAAAAAATATATATATTTTTTATAATTTATATATAATTTATATAATTATAGTTCTTAATACAAAATACAAATTAGTCATGAAAAAAAAAATTCTAGTTACCGGTAGCTCAGGTTTTATTGCACCTCATATAATTGAAGAATGTTTGCTTAAAGGATGGAAAGTAGTTGCAATTGATAAAAAAAAACCAAATATTAAAATTCAAGGAGTAAAATACTTAACTAAAGATATTAGAAAACTCAGCGTTCGGGAAATTTATAATTTCGATTATGTGATACATATGGCTTTTGTTACAAACATACCTTTTTCTATTAAAGAACCGCTTTCAACAACAAACGATAATATTAATATGACAGTATATCTAATGGATTTATGCGTTAAGGCTGGCGTAAAAAAATTTTTATTTCCTTCAACTGCATCTTTATATGCAAATAACCCTATACCTTGGAATGAAAATATGAAGCCTGATCCTATTGAGCCTTATAGTTGGCAAAAATTATCTTGTGAATATTTATGCAAAATGTGGTTTAAGAGATATGGATTAAAAACAGTGACTTTAAGACTGTTCCAGGTGTTTGGCGAGAATCAAAGAACTGATACCGCTTTATCAAAATTTATAGAGTCTAAAAAACTAAACAGGCCAATAACTCTTACAGCCTCTGTGGCTCAATCAACTTTTAAAACAGGATTAAGAGATTTTGTTTATGTAAAAGATGTTGCGAAAGCCTTTTTATTTGCGGCCAACTCAAAAAATACAGGCAAAGGAGAGATATTGAATATAGGAAGCGGTAAAATGACTTCAATGAAAAAAATAGCAGAAACAATAGGGGGGAGTGTTAAATTTATACCCAAAAGAAGTTTTGAAGTTGATGCGCATTTAGCTGATTTACGATTTACAAAAAAAACAATAAAGTGGAAATCAAGAGTTAATATTATTATATGGTTAAAAAATTTTTTATCAAAATAATCAAAACATTATTATGAAGATTATAAAAAACAAAACTTGTAGAATGTGTAATTCAACAAAGTTTAGAGAAGTAATTAATATTGGAAAGCACCCTTTAGTTAATAGTTTAATTAAAAAAAATCAGTTAAAATTTAAAGATCCAGTGTTCCCTATAGTTGTTAAGCAATGCAAAAATTGCAAACTAGTTCAAATGACAGAAATTATTGATGCCAATGAAATATATAAGAATGTAGATTATTTGTATTTTTCTTCTGATATGCCCGGTTTGGACAAATATTTTAAAGTATATGCTGAAGAAGTAACAAGTAGATTTCTAAAAAGTAAAAAAGAATTAGTTGTTGAAATAGGTTGCAATGATGGAGTAATGCTGCAGTTTTTTAGTAAATTTAAGATACTTGGTGTTGACCCTTCAACAAATGTTATTTTAAGAACTTTAAAGAAAGATATTCCTTCAATTCCTTTGTTTTTTACCCATGATATTGCAAAAAAGATTTGTAGAGAATGGGGCCCGGCAAAAGTTATTATAGGTAATAATTGCATAGCGCATTTAAATGATCTTAAAGATTTAATGAAAGGCGTGCACACTCTTTTGAGAAATGATGGAGTTTTTATTGTTGAATGTAATTATTGGGGGGGTATGGTAAAAAATACCAATTATTCTCTAATTTATCATGATCATTTTTCATATTTTTCAGTTCAGCCGTGGGTTAATTTTTTAAAACAATATAATATGAAAGTATTTGATGCGGTAGTAACCCCAGCACAAGGGGGGTCTTTAAGAATGTATATTTCAAAGGATAAAAGAAAGTCCACGTTAAGGTTAAATAAAATTATTGATGATGAAACAAAATATAAACTTAACACATTTGAAAGATCAAAATTTTATCGAAATAATGTTTTTAATTTTGCTAATAGATTAAAGAAAATAGTTTATCAATTAGTTAAAGAAGGAAAAACAATAGCTGGTTATGGAGCGGCTGCAAAAGGAATGACAATTTTAAAATGTTCTAATATTAACAATAAACATATAAAATATTTTGTGGATGATTCACCAGCCAAACAAGGATTATATAGTCCTGTAGATCATATTCCTATTATATCAAGAAAAGATGCTGAAAAAAAACTTCCAGACTATTTTATAATTCTTGCCCCGAATTACTCTGACGTAATTTTAAAAAAAGAAAAAGAGTTTATTAAAAATGGTGGTCGTTTTATAATACCTAAGAATAATATTACTATTATTTAATTATTATAATTTACCTTCTTATGAATTCTTTAATCACAGGAGTTGGCGGATTTATCGGTTTTCATGTAGCTAAGAGTTTATTAATTAAAAAAAAAAGTATTTATGGAATTGATAATCTTAACGATTATTACGATACTGAATTAAAAAAAAATAGAATTCGTTTATTAAAAAAAATTGCCAGAAAAAATAAAGTAAATTTTTTTTTTTATAAAAAAGATTTGAATGACATTGTTTTTTTAAAAAATTTATTTAAAAAAAAATCTTTTACCAAAGTAATACACTTGGCAGCCCAAGCAGGTGTTAGATATTCAATTAATAACCCAGAACCATATGTACGAAGCAATCTTTTAGCTTTTGTTAATATTCTTGAGATGTGTAAGCATTTTAAAATCAAGCATTTAATTTTTGCTAGTTCCAGCAGTGTCTATGGATTAACAAAGGAAATTCCTTTTTCAGAGAAAAACAATGTTAGCCATCCTTTAAATCTTTATGCCGCCTCTAAAAGAAGTAATGAAGTCATAGCTCACAGTTATAGTTATCTATACAATATTAGAATTACAGGGCTTAGATTTTTTACTGTGTACGGACCATGGGGAAGACCTGACATGGCTTACTTTTTATTTGTTAAAAGTATAATGAAAAACAAAAAAATTTATATAAATAACTATGGAAAACATAAAAGAGATTTTTCTTACATTGATTATGTTGTAGATGGAGTAATTGAAATTTATAATTCAAAAAATATAAAAAAAAAAATAAATTTATCCAAACTTACACCTGCAGATAGTGTTGCCCCATTCGAAATATTTAATCTAGCATCAGGCAGACCAATTAAATTAATGGACTTTATTAATACTATTGAAAATATTTTAGGCAGAAAATCAAAGAAGGTATTCTTAAAATATCAAAAAGGTGATGTTAAAGATACTTATGCTGATAATAAAAAATTTTTTAAATCTTATAAAGCAAGACCAAACATTGATATTAAAACAGGTTTATCTCATTTTATAAATTGGTACAAAGAATATTACAAAATCTAATGTGCAGTATAAGCGGCATAATATCAGATACTAAGAAAAATCTTATAAACGAAATGATGAGTATTCAATCTCATCGAGCGCCAGATGATTCCGGAAAATTTGAAGATAAAAATATTTCTTTAGGTATGGGCAGATTAAAGATTATTGATTTAGAATCTAAAAATTTATGTCCAATGATCAACGATGATTATGTTCTGACTTATAATGGTGAAATCTATAATTATAAAGAATTAAAAAAAGAGTTAATTGACTTAGGAGTAAAATTTAAGACAGAATCTGACACCGAAGTTCTTTTTCATTCATGGAAAATGTGGAAAACTAAAATTTTTCAAAAATTAAATGGAATGTTTGCTTTTGCTATTTATGACAGAAAAAATATGAAGTTGTATCTTGCCAGAGATATAGCTGGAGAAAAACCACTATACTACTATCATAATAATAAAGATTTTTTTTTTTCATCAGAAGCCAAAGCATTAAAAAAAGTTCTGGATCTAAAAAAAAAGGAAGATGATTTCTTTTGGTCATTTCAATATTGCTTTGAGACAACTTTATGGAAGAACGTTTTTCAATTAAAACCTGCTCATTATCTAGTATATGATTTAAGAAAAAATTCTATTAATACCGTTGAGTATTGGAAATTTAAGAAAAGAAAAATCTATACAAATGAAATTAGCGAAGAGTTAGATTTTTTAATTAAAGACTCAATGAGACTAAGATTAAGAAGCGACGTTAAAATTGGATTATACTATTCTGGAGGAATTGATAGTACATTATTAAGCACCTATCATAAGTTTGATTATAAGTTTCATTTTAATGATAGATTAAATTATCAAAATCAATTCCATTCTAAATTAAAAAAAGTTGTTTATCATTTAGATTTTCCAGTAGGGTCACTTTCTTCCTATCCATTGTATTATTTAGCCAGCAAAGCAAGCAAGAAAGTTAAAGTTATAATATCAGGAGAAGGAGCGGATGAAATATTTGGTGGCTATATTAGATATTTGCCGATAGCTAACAATTATTACCAATTTTCGAAATATCCAAGTTACAAACTTATGTTTCAAAAAGTTTATGGAGATTACAAAAAAGATTACCTTAAAATAGTTTTAAAAAATAACAACTATGAATTGGGTTTAAAATATTTAGATCCAATATTTGAAATGTTCGATGACCCTATAAATGCAATGGGTTTTTTTGACTTTAAATATATTATGCCTAGCTTACTTCAGATGGGTGATAGAATGTCATCTGCTTTTGGTATTGAAAATAGATGTCCATATCTTGATAAAAGAATTATAGAGTTTGGATTTAGTCTTCCCCCTGAATATAAAATTAATAATTTGCAATTAAAAATTCCTTTAAGAGATTTACTGCGTAAAAAAAGAATTTTGAAGCCTCTTAATATGGAAAAAAAAGGTTTAATTTTTAATTTTAAAAGCTGGTATAATGAAAAAGATCTTTTTAGAGAAAAATATTTTAAAATTATTTTTAATAAATGGAAAAATGCATATTTGAATTTGAATGACTAAAATTCAAGATCAATTTATAAGCATTGGACTTGCTATATATAATCAAGAAAAAAATATTGCTAAATGTATCCAATCAATTTTATCTCAAACACATGTTAATTTTGAATTATTGATATCAGACGACTGTTCAACCGATGATACTATTCGTATATGTAATGATTTCTCTAAAAAAGATAAAAGAATTAGGTTATTCAATCAAAAAAAAAATTTAGGTGTTTCTGACAATTTTTATTTTGTTTTTAGAAAATCTAAGTATAAATTTTTTATCTGGTTATCAGGTGATGACTACATATCGAATGATTATTTAGAAAATAATATAAATACATTACTTGCAAATAATAATTGTGTTTTTGCAGCCTCACCAAATGCTTATGTTGACGAAAATAATAATTTATTTGATATTTCAAGTTTTAGTATTACCGGAACATTTTTTGAGAGAGGTTCTAAATTTTTAGATTTATGCTTTAAAGCAACAGGATGTAACTTTGCAATTTATAAGAAAGAAATATTAGAGTCATGCCCAGATTTAAAAAAAAGATTTTTAGGACATGATTGGAAAGTTATTTCCCATGCCTTATCTAAGGGAGATTTCATTAGATCAAATAAAGGAATGATTTATTTAGGAAAAGGCGGAATTAGTTCTAATCCCTATTTTATGGAAAAAGAAATTAATAATTTTTTAGAAAATTTTTTCCCACTTAAAGAATTTACTTTTTTCTTCTTTAAAAGTTTTATTTCATCTAGAAAAATTCTATATAGTGAAAAAATTGTACTAATTTATAAATTATTTTGTTTAAATATTGTTATTGTTATTAATAAATTTAAAAATATATTAAGATTACTATTTTTAAAAAGAAAAGATATTTTTTCGCCTAGTTACAGTCAAAATAAAAGTTTAATTTTAAAATTATTGAATTTTTTTTCAAAAAAATCTTAAATCAAAATCATAATGAACGTTTTAATAAGGCCTAATTATAAGCCAGAAATAGATGTTTTGAGAGCATTCTCTATTATTGCTGTAATTATTTATCATTCTAATATTAATATTTTAGGTTTTCAAATATTTTCGGGAGGTTTTATTGGAGTTGATATTTTTTTTGTTATATCCGGATATTTAATTTCAAAAATTCTTTTTAAAGAAATTGAAAAAAAAGGTAAAATAAATCTTTCTTTATTTTACGAAAAAAGAATAAGAAGAATATTTCCATTATACTTTTTTATTGTAGTAATTTTTTCTTTATTAGGTTTTTTTTTTTTATTACCTTTAGATCTTAATTATCTAATTAATTCGGCAATTTATTCATTATTTTTTGTATCAAATTTTTTCTTTGCCTTTACAGGAACGCAATACGGAGATGTAGAATATCTATTTAAGCCCTTAATTCACACTTGGTCTTTGTCAGTAGAAGAGCAGTTTTATATATTTTATCCACTTTTTTTGTTGTTATGGTTTAAATATTTTAAAAAAAAAATAATTTTATTTTTTATTTTATTTACAGCATCTATTTTTATTTCCTCACTTATAAGTAAGTCTTTCTCTGTATTTTCATACTATATGTTTTTTACAAGAATTTGGGAATTTTTATTAGGGACTATTGTAGCTAAATTTGAAGATAAAAATTACTACAAAAATATCAATGCTAATTTAATAACTTTCTTTGGATCATTGTTGATATTATTATCTTTTATTTTTTTTAATAAAAATATTATTCACCCATCAATTTTTACTTTAATTCCACTTATTGGAACATGTGTTGTAATTTTATATTCTGGTAAATCTTCATATTTTAAATTTTTTTTCTTTAATAAATTTATAATTTTTTTCGGTCTCATTTCCTACTCATTGTATTTATGGCATTTTCCTATAATGTCTTTTTTTAGAAGCATCAGTCCTCCAGATTCATTCTTCCACAAAAGCTTAATTTTTTTGTTAATAATAGTATTAAGTATTTTTACTTATCATTATATAGAAAAACCTTTTAGAAATAGAAATGTAATAAAGAGAAAATTATTATATAAAATAATAATATCTCTAATTTTGTTTTTTTTAATTTTAATATTTTTTTTAAAAAAAAATAATTTTAACAGAGAAATTCATCCAATATTTAAATTTAATATTACACCTCTATATAACCAAATTTATCAGGACGGAGAAAATTGTTTCCAAAGAAAAAAAAATTTTTGTTTTATTAAAGGCAGCTCTGATAAAGTTACAGTATATCTAATGGGGTCATCATACATGGGTTCTTTACAAAAAGACTTTATAAATTATGCGAGAATAAATAAAATTAACTTAATTTTAATGACAGGTAATCAATGTATATTTGATAATTCAATAAAAAATTCTCTCATAATTTGCGACATACATTATTATGAACAGGATCAAAAAATTAAGGATAAAAAAGAAATTATTATAAATCTATTAAAAAATAACAATAAAGTAATTTTATCTTATCCGTTGCCTCCTGCCGCCGGATATTTGCCAAGAATTTTATATAGTCAATTACCATTTAATATCAATGAGGCCAATTTATTGCTAAAAAAAAATCCTTATTTAATAACTACTGATTATCAAATTTTCTTAGAGAGAATTCAATTTATTAATAAATTAAATTCAGATCTTAGCTTTTATAATAATTTTTATTCTTTTTATCCTCACAAGATTTTTTGTAATACAAAAATATTAAACAAGTGCCTAAATCATGACGAAAGAAATTTATATTATATAGATGGCGGACATCCAAGCGAGTATGCTGCCGAGATGATAAGTGGAAAAATGTTAATATTTTTAAAAAATATTATAAAATAAATAGTCTATCTTTATAGGATTAAATTAAATAATTTATTAAATATGAAACTACTATTGTTTAGCAATCTAAATAAAATTTTTTTTATAATAGATCACAAAGAGAAAATAAAAATATTCTTTCTTTTTATTTTAATTCTTTTAATTTCGATTCTTGAAATTCTTGGCATAGGACTTATTTTACCACTATTATATTTTTTAATAGATGAGAAAAATATTTTAAAATTTAAAGAAATATTATTTTTTTCTCAATTTAGTAATCAACAGATATTTAACATAAGTATATTGACTATATCAATAATCTTTTTAACAAAATTTATTTTAACAATTTTTTTTCAGATCAAACAAAATAAAATAATTTTTGAGTTAATGCACACCTTGTTAAAAAAAGTGTATAGCAAGTATTTAAATCAATCCTATACATTTTTTTTAAAGAAAGATTCGTCTTACTTTGTCTCTAATTTATCAACCCAAATACCAGATATTATTTATAATTTTATTATGCCCTCAATTTTATTATTTTCAGAGATGTTAATATTATTCTTTATTATAATTTTATTATTAGTAGTTGATTATAAAACTATTTTACTTACCTCTATAGTTGGGACTGTAAGTTTTATTTTTTTAAGATTGGTAAATAATAGAATTAAAAAATTTGGACATTTAAGAATTCTTAATGAAAAAAGAAAAACACAAAATATTCAACAAAGTTTATTAGCTATTAAAGAAACGATTATTTTTAATAGACAAAATTATTTTTTAAGTAAATTTAATAAATTTAGTATTATTTCGACAGATCTATTGTCAAAATATTTCTTTTTTTTAGAATTGCCAAAAATTTTATTAGAATTTATTGGTTTTTCATTTTTAATTTTATTGATACTTTTATTTTATAATTCAGGCTATTCAGGCAAAGAAATAATTCCAGTGCTAGCTACTTTTTCTATCTGTGCATATAAAATATTACCCTCTTGTAATAGAATTATTAATTCTTTTCAGCGGATTAGATTCACTGGAGCGGCCATATCTTCAATTTACAATGAGATTAAAAGTATTAAATGTGATTATCAAATTTCAGAAAAATTGATAAATGTAATTCCTTTTAAAAAATCAATAAGTTTTAAAAATATTTCATTTAAATATAATGACTCTAATAAAGTTATTTTTAAGAAACTTAATTTGCTCATTAAAAAGGGCGAAATTATTGGCATTTCTGGAAAAAGTGGATCCGGCAAAACAACATTTATAAATATTTTACTAGGTCTACTAGAGCCTAACTCAGGTGATATTTTAGTAGACAATGTTAATATTAAAAAGAATTTAAAAGGATGGCAAAAAAATATTGGATATGTTCCTCAAATAATTCATCTATTAAATAATAGTATTAAAGAAAATATTACTTTGGGTTTTTTTGAGAAAAATACGATTTCAATAAAAAAAGCTATAGAATTATCTAAAATACAAAATTTTGTTAAAAATTTAAAAAACAAAGAAAGAACCAATATTGGAGAAGATGGTGTTAAAATTTCAGGAGGACAGAGACAAAGACTGGGGATAGCTCGAGCAATTTACAGAAATCCACAAGTGTTAATTTTGGATGAGCCTACTAGTTCATTAGATAATGAGACTGAGGAAGATTTTATTAAAACTATATTTAGCATGAAAAGAAAAAAAACAATTATTATTGTGTCGCATAAAGATAGCGTATTAAAAAAATGTGACAGAATAATTAAACTTTAAATATATATCTAAAGTGTCGCATTTAAGGGTTTTGCATATAAATTTTTCTTCTCATAAGGGAGGAGCGGCGAGAGCAGTTTATAGAATTAATGAGGCTTTAAATAATAGTAAATTATTTTCATCAAAAGTTCTTTCTGTAGATTGTAATAAAAATTATAAATTTTTTTCAAAAGAACAGAGAATTTTAAATTTCTTAAAAAGAGTATTTAGCTTTTTTGCTAGAAAAATTGAAAATTATAATAATAAAATTCAATCCCATTTATCTTATAATTATTTTGATTCAAATTTTTTATTAAAATTTATAAATTCTAACAAAGATTTTGATATTATTAATCTACATTGGGTCAATGGAGAAATGTTATCAATTAAAAATATTGGTAGTCTAGAAAAACCTACTGTGTGGACTTTTCATGATATGTGGCCTTTTAGTGGGGCTGAGCATATTTCTATTAATCACAAGAGATGGGTTAATGGTTATAAGATCAAATCTTTTTTTGATTTAAGCGCGAAGACATGGTTAAAAAAAAAAAAATATTGGAAGAGAGCTATACAAATTGTAGCGCCAAGTTTATGGATAAAAAATTGTGTACGTAGTGCCAAATTAACTAAAAAGTGGCCAGTGACTTTTATTCCAAATACTATTGATACAACATTTTGGAAAGTTAAGAGTAAAAATCATTTAAGGAATAAATTAAATATTAAAAAAGATTCTAAAGTTGTTATGTTTTCTGCACTCGGGGGAGGGAATGAGCATCATAAAGGAAAAGACCTTTTGATTAAAGCTTTGCAAATTTTAAAAAAAAAAATTAATTTTGAAATTATAATTGTTGGTGAGAATTTTTCTCCTTCTGTATCGGCTTTAGGAATTAAAACATATTATCTGGGACATATAAAAGAAGATCATTTATTAAGAGATATTTATAATTGTGCCGACATATGCGTAGTTCCTTCAAGAGTAGAAAGTTTTTGCTTAACAGCTTTAGAAGCTCAATCTTGCGGAACTCCAGTAGTTTCATTTAATGTCTGTGGGTTAAAAGATATTATTATTGATGGTAAAACAGGATTTTTAGCAAAACCATTTAGTTATAAAGATTTAGAAAAAAAAATTTTATTAATACTTAGTAATAAAAAGATCAAAAAACTAATGTGCAGTAATGCAAGACTTCATGTCTTGAAGAGTTTTTCTTATCCGGTAGTAGCGAAACAATACTGTGCTCTTTATTCAAAGGTAATAAGAAATAAAGATGAATAAAATATCGATCATAACCGTTGTAAAAAATGGAATTCCTTTCATAAAAGATTCTATCAATTCATTTTTATTACAAAAGTATCCAAACAAAGAGTTAATTATTATTTTAGCAAAATCTGATGATGGAACAGGTGATTATATAAAAAGAAATTTTGGTAATTATAAAGAAATCAAAGTTTTTAATGAAAAAAAGGATGTTAAAAATAAGTTTGGAGCTTTAAATCAAGGATTAAAATTATGTAGTGGTGAAATTATAGGAATATTACACTGTGATGATATTTATTATTCTGAGCATATCTTGGATGAAATTTGTAAGGTTTTTTTAAATAGCAAAGTTAATTTTTTATATTCCGATATAATTATAAGCAGTAGAGGAAATTTAAGCAAAATATTAAGAGTGTGGAAAGATCCTTCTATAGATTTAAAAAACGACATCCAAAAGGGATGGATGCCGCCACATACATCAGTTTTTATAAAAAAAGAAATTTTTAAAAAAATAATGTTTTATAACAATTCATATAATATTTCAGGCGATTATGCTTGGATGATTAAATTGATAAATCATAAAAGAACTAATGCTTTTTACATAAATAAACCGACCATAATTATGAGATCTGGCGGGGATAGCAATGTATTAATTTTTAGAAAATTTATTGAAGATTTGAAAATTATCAAAACTTATAAATATGCGTATATAATTATTTTATTTAAATATCTAAGAAAGGTAAAACAATTCTTTTTTAAAAAAAATATTATTTTAAAAACTACTTACATAAAGAAAATTTTATATAATAAATTAATTTATGTTAATAATTATAAGATATTATTAAAAAAAAATGCTTTTATCTTAAGCGCATTAAATCTTGCATCATTTACTTATTTAAGAAAGACTATTAGTAAAAAAAATTTTTATTATTGGCCAGATGGTTTATTTTCAAAATTTATCTCTAACAAAATCAAAAAAATCGTTCCTGGAAGAATTTTATTTCAAGATTTATATAAATTTTTAGAAAAAAATAAAATTTTTTCAATTACAGCTGGTACTTCGACAAAAAAAGCAGATAAATATCTCGAAGATTATAAATATTCGTCTTTTTGTGATATTAGGGGATTAGATTTAAACAGTGTAATTTTAAAACTAAAAAAAAATATCAATAAAAAACATAAAGTATTAATACTTGTATTACCAACGCCCTTACAAGAAAATGTTTCTTTAGATATTGCTAATTATAAAAAAAATTTAAAAATTATTTGCATGGGGGGGTCATTTAGAATGTTATCAGGGGAAGAAAAGATAGTTCCTAGTTTCATAGAGAAAAGTTATTTAACAAGTTTTTGGAGATTGCATACTTCTCCAATAAGACGAATTATTAGACTGGTTATATCTTTTAAAGAATTTATTTATTTTAATAAAAATATTTATTATTTGAAAAATATTAAATTAAAAAAGCTTTCTGCATAATGTCAAAAGTAGCGATTATTACTGTACATAAAGATTTTGATGATGATCTTTTAAAAACTATAAAATCTGTAAGTAGTCAAAAAGTAAAACCAGATCTACATTTAATTGTAGCAAAAAAAATTAACAAATCATTAAAAAAAAAAATAAAAAATAAATATACAAAAATTATAGTTGGAAAAGATAAATCCTTATGGAATGCAATGAACATAGGATTAAAAAAGACTTCAAAATATCATGTAATTTTTATTAATAGTGGTGACGAATTGATTTATTTTGTATCGATTGCGTTAATAAAAAGTGCAATCAAAAAATGTAAGGACAAATGTCTGATATTTAAAAATTTGAATATTTATGATGAAATGGTTTTTGACATAAAAAAATTTTTTTTTAATAAAGATAATTATTCACCACATCCAAGTTTTGTAAGACCCCCCTCAAGTAAATTTTTTTTTAATGAAAAAATATTCATTTCTTCTGATGCGGTATGGATAAACCAAAATATTAATTTTTTTGGTACAATAAAAATTTATAAAAATTTATCTATGCATTATTTAGGAGGCCAATCTTCAAAACCCACTTTTATTTCAACAAAACATCAATTCGCTTTATCCTTTTTAGATGGACTTAAGGAGTTAATAAAATTAATTTTATTAAAAATATTTTCACAAAAATTTTATTATATTCTAATTTATTTTTATAAATGTAAGATTCGCTATAAAAAGTTTAAAAAAATTGAATAATATAAAACACACAACTTATATTTGGTCTTGCGAATTCGAAAAGAGTTCAGGCGAAGGTTTGCTAGCTAATGAGTTTTTAAAATATTACATAAAATTTAATATTAATTCGAAAATAATTTTAGAGACACCGTATTCTAAATATTTTATTTCAAAAGATAAAATTATTAAAAAATTTAATTTTAAAAAAAATATTGTGCTCAATTATAAATATTTCACTCCGTTTTTAGGCGTAGCTAAAATTATAAGGCAAAGTTATGTTGTAGATTCTGTTATTTACTTAAATTATTTGCCTATATGGAACTTTTTACTATTCTTGCTGCTTCCAGCTAAAACTATACTAGGACCTATTACTGGCTCGGATGCAAAAAATAACACTAACTCAATAAAGCAAATTGTTAGATATATTTTACTTCCCTTTTTTATTTTTTTTTCAAAAAAAATCATTAAAAAAAAGTTTAGAAATATTATTTTTTCAACAAATCTTATTAAAAAAATTAATTTAATTCATTATATTAAAAATTTCTCACTTATTTATTTAGCAAGCAAGAGTAATCGAAGAAAAGTTTTTAAAGATATAGATCTAGTTTATTATTTTAGAAATCATTCAAATAAATTCTTAAAAGAAGAAATTTATTTACTTCATAAATTAATAAAATTGAAATTTAAGATATTATTTTGTGGAGATTCTTTGAATGAATTTAGTAATTTAAACATGAATTCTTTAGGATATGTACCTGAAGCCAAACTCAGTGCTTTATTAGATAGATGTAAATTTGTTATTGCACCCTTAGAGAATCCTCATTCTTTTTTTGTTCAAAAATCAATTTTGTCAAATGCACATATAATTTTTAGAAAATCTCAAATGAAATTCATTAAAAATATATACAAGTCTTATTCTATCATAGATTTTGATAATAAAAATATATTACAATCGACTCTTAAAGTATTAACAACAGATGTAAAAGCTACAGAATTAATAAACAAAAGTGATCTATGTAAAAAGATAACTAATTTTTTATTTTATTACTTTTCTTTAAGAAAAAATTCCAATAGCAACCAAATAAAATAAATAAAATTTGATCTATACTCCATACGCTAAAACTGTTCTCAAATAACGATCTAATTAAAAGGTAGATAAAGCATATTATAGATATAAAAACTTTAGAATTACTATTATAATTTTCAATATTATTCATAATAAAATTTTTCCATATTTTTTGCAGTTGGTAAATTATTAACAATAAGAATAAAATCACGCTTAATATTCCTCCGCATAAGTAAAGATACAGTATTGCATTAGCAGAATCCGAGCCAGTTGGATATTTATTGTAACGATTCAAAAGGACTCTATCAAACTCAGGACCGTTGCCCAAAATTTTATTAGTAATAGTCTGTTTATATTCTAAAATAATTTTCCATTTTTCATATCTACCTGTTGTTATTTTGTCTATCGATAAATATGAAAAAATATATTCTTTTTTTGTATTATATTTTTCCCCAGTAGTTGCCGTTCTAAAAGTCGGCGAATTCCAAAAATCAAAGTAACTATTATTTTTTAAATTATTTTGCCATACGGTTGAAAAAAAAAAGGGTGTAATAGAGATAAAAAAAAATAGTAATAATTTTTTAAAAAAATTAATTTTTTTAAAAAATATTATCGTGTTTATGATTAATAAAATTCCTATATTAACTCTTCCTTCGTATAAAAAAATTAAAGTGGAGATAGATAATAGAATTAAAAATTTATAAAAATTTATGTTATTAGATATAATATAATTTACGTAAAAATAAATATACAAAAACAGCAAATATCTAGAGAAGCCGTTACTATTTATGTTAATAATCTGATGGCCAAATATATTTATCCATCCACTACCGTAAGTAATATTTGGATTTTGATAAATAAAAATTATTACTAAAAATGCAATCAAATAGAAATTCAAATAAAATAATTTTGAAAAAATATCTTTATTATTAATTTTGCATATTATTATAAATAAACTTACTAAAGATAAAGTTCCGAAAATAAACTGAAGATAAAAAATGTTATATTGATTGAATAATAACGCAATAAATTGAATAACAGTAAAAAAGAAAAAAAAAAATAAACTTGGAGTTAAATTTTTAAAAAAATTAGATTTGTATTTTGTTATTATTATTAAAAAATTTATAAATAATATTATTACTGGAAATAAAGACCTAAGTTCTTGGACATTTTTAACATTAAAATTCGTTAATAATTTTATATTAGCAATATTTGAACCAATAGAACTGATAAGAAGTACATAAGCGGTAAAAATATAATAATTATATATTTTATTCATTTTTATTAATTTATATAAACGTTAACTTATGTATTTATAATTTAAAATCTATGTTTAAGTTAAGTTTACTTTTTATTTTTGCTTTATTAAATTTTTTTATAGTCAGAAATATTAATTTTTTTTCAAAAAAAATAAATATATTAGATATTCCAGATAAAAATAGAAAGTTACATTCAAAACCTATTTTTTTAGGAGGGGGAATCTTATTGTATTTTAATTACATTTTAGCGGTAATTTTAAATAGTTACTTTGAATTTTCTAACAATGATTTATTTTTAATCAACGATTATCGAAGCTTTATCACCTGGATTGTTGTTCCATCCGCATTATTTGCAGTTGGTTTAATAGACGATAAATTTGATCTTGGTCCATTCACAAAACTACTATTATTAACAATTATATATCTATTTGGAATATTTGCTGACGAGACGCTATTGATCACTGAGATAAATTTAATTAGTACAGATTATATTTATTATTTAGGATCATTTAGTATTTTTTTTACATTATTTTCTTTTTTAATATTTTCCAATGCTTTTAATATGTTGGACGGAATAGATCTTAATGTTGGGATATACACTTTGTTTGTTATATCCTTTTTTTTATTGCGAGTTAATTTTAACTTTATTTTAATATTGATATTACTTTCAGTTATGTTTTTTTTATTTTTAAATTTTAAAAAAAAAGTTTTTTTAGGTGACAGTGGAGCAAATTTATTGTCTGGCTTAATTGCTATATTATTTATAAAAAATTTTAACGTAAATTATTTATTCAAATCTGATGAAATTTTAATGATTATGTTATTGCCAGGATTAGAAATTATAAGACTTTTTTATTTGAGAATTTTAAATAAAAAAAACCCATTTAAAGCAGATAGAAATCATTTGCATTATTTAATTCTTGATAAATTTAAATCTAGAAATATTCAACATTACACCGCGTCAGGATTGATAAATGTTATTTTCTTATCTTTTACTTGTTTGTTTTTTTTTTATAAAACAATATTTTTATTATTTGTTGCTTCTGCGTTTTATTTTATATTAATTAGATTTTTATATAAACATTGATTACTTTATACAGCCTATATCTTTTAATTTTTTTTTTAATTTATAAATTAGGTTATGAATTATTAGAATGTATTAAAAATATCTTTTTACTAAAAATAGAAAATAACAGAGCTTCAATAAATTTAGTCTTAGGTCTTTTTTTTTTAAATTTTTTAGCAGTGGTTTTAAATTTTTTTACTGCCCTAAATAATTATGTATTACTTTCAATTATATTTTTATTATTGTTAACTTTAATTCTAAGATTAAATAAAAAAGATGTTAAAATATTAATAATTTTTTCGGTATTAATAATATTTACTATACCGATGATAATTAATAACGAGCTAGGTCATGACGCTGGATTATATCATATTCCGTTCCAGAATTGGCTTAAGAATTACAAAATTACATTTGGTCTTTACAATTTACACAGCCGATATGCCCTTAATACAAGTTATGATTATATTAGCTCTTTATTTTGGGTAGGTAATAATTTTACAATAGTTAGTTTCTTTCAAGCAATCTATTTAAATATTTTCATTTTATTTTTATACGAGTTATCAAAAGAAAAGAATAATTTTAGTGTTTTGTTATTTTTGCCAACAACTTTAAGTTTTTTACTTTGGCTAAGATACAGCAATATTGATTATGGTGGAGTTGATTTCTCGTTCGGAATTCTTGCTATTCTTTTTTGTTTTCAAACTTTGATATTGTTAAATGCCAATGAAACAAAATTCAATAATTCAAATTTTTGGATTTTTATATTTATTTTCTGTTCAGTAGTTATAGCAAAACCCACAGGAATAGTTTTTTCATTTTTATTTTTATTATTAATATTTTATTTTTATTTTTACAAAAATTTTTTGATACCTAAAACTAAACAATTAAATTTTATATTTGTGATGATGATTTTAATGTTCGTTTGGTTTATAAAGAATTTTATAATCAGCGGCTGTTTCTTATATCCGGTTTTGTATTCTTGTTTTGATGTGTCCTGGTTTAATTTAAATTATTTAACAAGAGATTTGTTACTTATTCAACAGTACAAGAGACATTTTGCTGATATAAATTTTAGTTTTATTTTAGAAAATTTATATTTTTTAATTATTCTCTTGTTATTAATTCTTTTATTCTCATTTTTCCTTATTAAAAAAATTGGCAAAGAATTATCTTTGAAATTATTTTATATATTTAGCTTGTTAGTCTTTTTTAATTTTTCTTTTGATTCTTTAAAAGGTTTTACTAGCATTTCTTCTAATGGCGATCAGATTAATAACATTAAAATTTCTAATCAAATAATAATGAACGAAGTTAAAAGAATAATAACAGTCTATACTTTACTTTGTATTTCTATGTTTTTTTTATACAAATATCTGACAAACAAAAATAATATATTTAAATTTAATATAAAAAATTTTACGATTTTCATATTTTTTTTGTTTTTATTTAGTCAGTGGTATTTATTATCTCCAGATCCAAGATTGGGATTTTGGCTAATTGCACTATTGCCAACTTTATTTTTAGCTTCTTTTTTTAATATAATTAATTTTCAAATTAATTCAGGGCAAATTAGCAGAATTAATTTTGGGATTTTATTTGTAAATTTATTTATTTTTTTTATAACTCAGTTGATACAAGTAAATAAAGACAATCTTAATATCTTTTCATACAAAAGAACTTTAGTTAATGAGACTGTTTTTAAGGAAAGAATTTATTTTGGCTATAAACCAGTAAATCATAAGATCAATAAAGGTCTAGTTGATTATACTTGGAATTTTTGTTGGAATATAAAAGATTGTTATTATAACGAGGATGAGATGAAATTAAGTAGTTATTTTCTTAATTATAAAATAATTGCAAAACCTACTTATTAACTTTTAATTTTATTACATTTAATAATTGTTTATTATTAGCAATCGAAAGACCCATTATTTGATGTCCAAGTTCATTATAGTGACCACCATCAGCATAATATATTTTTAAATTACCTTCTTTTGCTATTCGCAAATTTTTTGAGTTTTCGATAATGGGAATAAAATTAGTTTCTTTTGCTAATTTTTTCCATCTATTGTCTGAATATTCACAATTAAAAATAAAATATTCTTTATCTGGATAAAAAGTTCGGATTTTTTTTAAAATTTTTTTTGTAACATGATATGAATCATCTCTTAATTGATTGTTAATATCAATAATATTTCTGTTATTTCCATACCAAAAAAGTATTTTATTTATTATTCTAGACTCTCCTAAAAATTTAGATCTCAACAATTTTGAAGGAAAACTTTCATCATAATAAAGCTGATTTTTTGAATCTAAATATGGCCTTCTGCTATATTGATTTATAGATCCATTTTTTTTTTCTATTTCGAGAATATTATTATCAAAATCATTACTACAAAATTGCAAGATTACTAAATCATTATTTAAATTTAATTTTTTCATAAGTAAATACTGCTGCAGACTTCCATATCCTCCAGCACCAATCACGTTTATTGAGATATTTTTTTTAAATTTTTTCTTTAATTCATCTTGTAGAATTCCGTACCACATCTTTTCTTTGCTTACATATGGATCCGATGAAAATGAGTCACCCAAAACTAAGATTGATATAGATTTATCATTTTCATCACCCACATTAATTATACCTCTGCTATTAACATCAAACTTAACTTTATAAGTTTGACCGTATAAATCCTTTTCAGTTTTTTCTACTTTATAATTAGGTCTAAGTTTCCATCCCAATTCATCATCTAGTATTAAATGATTAGGTTTAAATATTAAAATTACAATCTCAATTGAAAAAAAAATTATAATAAAAATAATGATATTTATAAAAAATATTCTAAAAAATTTTATCATTTATTTAGTAATTTGATTAGTGTTCAAAAAATCATTTTTAAGAAGTTTAAACAATATTTCTGATACAACTTGATGACCGTTCGAGTTTAAGTGAACATTGTCGTAGTAAATATTATTTATATTATTGTAGGATTTTAAATGGTCAGATAGATTATAGTACTTAGATTTATTAATGATATTTTTAAAGAAGAAATTATCAAATTCACTAAAGTTTTTTTCAAGTAAAAATTGTTTAGGAGGAAAAAAAACAATTATCAAATTAGGGTCATTTTTTTGTAATTGTTGAAGCTGATGAAGATTTTTAGTTATTTTTCTTTTAATATAATCGTCTAATTTTTGTTCTACTGAAAATTTTTTTTGATCAAATCGCAGGTTAGTCCTTACCACATCTATGTAATAAGCGGACAATTCTGTTGTAGCTTTTAAAAAATGTGTGTGTTTCTTGGTAAAATAGGGAAGGGATTCAATTTGAATAAAATTTCTAGAAAAATCACCAGGTATAAAAGTTATTATAATAATGGTATCTTTATTTTTTTTTATTGATTTATAACGTTCGATGATGTTCTCAAATCCATAGGCATTTACCCCACCATTATAACAGCCAAATTTTTTATTTATGATTTGATTAATTTTTTTGCAAAAATTTTCACTAAATAATTCATCATCATCTATATAGCTACCACCATAAGTCACACTATCTCCGAGAAAATAAATTTTATTATTCGTGTTGTTTGTTGTAGAGCCTATTCTAAATCCATTACTATCTATTGTGACATTTTTATTGTTAAATCTTATTAATTTTTGGTTTCGGGCAGGTGCATATCCGTACTGATAAGATTTTTCATAAATTATAGGAGTTCCAAAACCCTGATATCTTAAGAAGACTTCTGTTATCACAATCAGCAATAAAAAAAAAAAGAATGATAATAGAATAAATATGATTTTTTTTCTCACGTTTTACTTTTTAAATTTTAATTTATTCAAACAAAATGCAACTGGCATAAAATACATAATAGATAACCAATTATTGAAGAAACTTCCACTCGAAGCTAAAGGCCAGAGTGTGATAAATATCGAGATTAGAGCACAAATTTGATAATCATCAAAAAAAAATTTATTTTTTTTTAATAGATTGTAAATAAATTTTTTAATTAAAATAAAAGATACCAGAAAAAAAGTACAAATATAAAAAACAAAGCCAACAATACCCGTCTCACTTAGAAACTGCATTAAAGTATTATGCGGGTGGGTAGTACATATTATTTTTGGATTATTTATGTATTCGTCTCTATTGTAACATTCATACCTAAATCCTTTCAAGCCTGCCCCAAAATATTTGTTGTTTAAAAATATTTTCCATGCACCAATAATATGAGCTTCGTGGATCGGAGTTATAAAATGTATTTTATTTTTATCCGTAATGTTATCAATTGTTTGTGTAATCATTCTACCTTTTGAAATTGGATCAATATAAATACTTAATAAAACTAATAAAATACCAAGTACTAAAAATTTTTTAAAAAATATTCTTAATTTTTCTATTAACAAAAATAATAAAATTAATTGCATTATTAAAAGAATAAAAGATGATCTTTCGCCAGAACACCATACAATAAAAAAAACTAGAGCAAAAAATATTTTTATTAAAAAAGATTCTTTTTTAGAAATCTTTTTGCTATCTATTTTCCACAACACTAAAATAAAACTTAAAGGTAGCGATCTAACTATAAAACTTCCAACTACCTGCCAGTCGCTAAATGGAAGAGTTAGCCTGTTGAATGCTGAGGCCCCAATACTCCCCCAGTGGTAATTAAAGTTCTCGCGACTGGTATTAATATATAATTTTATAATTTGATCTATAACGCCAGCCCTAATATAAATAAATTGTGCCATTGCAAAGAATGCTGCAAGTAAAATTGCAATGCTTATTGAATATAAAAATAGTAATGTAAAATTTTTATTAGTATTTATTAAATACTTTATTAGAAGTACAAAAATACCAAACCTTAAATAAAAAAAAGAAGATTGTATTGAATTAAAAAAATTTTTAGCATCTCCAAGTATAGATGACAATATTAAGCATAGCCAAAATACTATAAAATATTTAAAAAAATTGTCATTAAAGATAAAATATTTTCTATTATAAATAATTTTGATTAAAAAAAATAAACAGGCAGTTGACAAAAATAAATCAGGAAGAAATGGACCTGTTATTAGAAGAACAGGGATTGCAATTACGATATATTCTAAATAGAATTTTTTATACTGAAGCATTATCTCTTAAAAAAATAATAAAATATTAGCCAAACAGCTACCACTCCATCTATAAATTTAATTTTTTTTCCTTCATTATACGTTCTTCCATTATAATTAATTCCAACTTCATAAATTTTCGAATTTATTCTTGATAATTTCATTATTAATTCTATTTCAATACCAAATCTATTTTGTTCTAAATTTATAATATCAAGTTTTTTTTTTTTTATTACTTTGTAGCCAGTTTCTATGTCTGAGAAATTTTTATTTAATAAAATATTTACTAAAAAGTTTAAAAATTTATTTGCAACATGATTTGTAAAATAGATTATTCTTTTTGGACCCGATCCCTTAAACCTACTCCCCAAAACTACATCGGCGTTATATTTGGAAAAAGGTTCCATTAACTTTGTATATTCTTCGGGATCATACTCTAGATCGCAATCTTGTAATAGAACAAAGTCTCCTGTTGCTTCTTTGAAGCCTAAGATTAAACTTCTTCCTTTACCATAATTTTTTTTATTTTTAATAAATTTGTCGAATAGATTAGAATTGTTTTCTATTATTTTTGGCGTGTTATCAGTAGAGCAATCATCAATAATAATTATTTCTAGATTAAATTTTTTTTTTTGTTTATTAACTTCTTCTAATGTTTGTAGTACAAATTTCTCTTCATTAAAAACTGGTATTACAACTGAAATTTTCATTTTTTTATTTTTAACTAATTTAACTACAGTATATGTCTTTAGACGATAATAACAATTTAAACAATAAGCAAACTTATTGGATCAAGATACCTTTTTTAGATAAATTTCTAATTAAAATTTTATTAAATTATAGAGAATTTTTTTTTAAAGTTTTTGAAGATAATATTCCTTATACAAAAGATGTTAAGGTTTTAGATATTGGGACAACAGGATCAATAACTGAACAGGATAATATTTTTATAAAAAAATTTAGATACAAAAAAAATTTAACCTGTTTATCCAATCAAAATTTAGATGATTTAAAATCTATATACCCAGAAGTAAAGTTTATTCTGTCTGATGGAAGAAATGTAGAGTTAGACGATAATTCGTTTGAAATTGTTCATAGTAATGCTACCATAGAACATGTTGGAACATCAGAGGATCAAATTAATTTTCTTAAAGAGTGTGTTAGGGTTTCAAAAAAATACGTTTTTTTACAAACTCCTAACAAGTTTTTTCCTATAGAATTCCATACAAAAATTCCATTGTTACATTTTTTACCAGATTTTATATTTAGAAAGATATTAAAAGTTATAGGAATGAATTATTATTCTGATATAAAAAATCTTAATCTTTTGTCACAAAAAGATTTATTAAATTTTTTAAAAATATTAAAAATTAATGACTTCAAAATTATTAAATGTAAGCTGTTATTTTTTACCTCTAATTTAATTTTAATTATAAAAAAATAATATAATGAAATCAGCAATCATTACAGGTATTACAGGACAAGATGGCAGTTATTTAGCTAATTACCTTATAAAAAAAAAGATAAAAGTTTTTGGTATTTTAAGAAGAACGTCAGCCGACCCGCTTGAGAGATTAGAATACTTTGGAATTAAAGATAAAATAGAATTTATCAATTCAGACTTATCTGAACATCAAAAAATTACTACTGTAATAAAAAAAATAAAACCAACTTATTTTTTTAATCTAGGAGCGCAATCTTTTGTTACTTTTTCATATGACAATCCTATTTATACTGACAACATAAACAATGTCTCAGTTATAAATATTCTGGAGTCGATAAAAAACTTTTCCAATAAAACTAGGTTTTACCAGGCTTCTTCTTCTGAAATGTACGGACTAAATGAATTTAATGAAAAAAAATTAAATGAAAAAACCCATTTCAATCCAATATCTCCATATTCTATTGCAAAATTATCGGCCTATTATTACACAAGAATGTATAGAAATTCTTATAATATTTTTGCTTCAAACGGAATTTTGTTTAATCATGAAAGTCCATTAAGAGGACAGCAATTTGTTACAAAAAAAATAATAAGTAATCTTGTAAGAATAAAATTTAATATTCAAAAAACACCTTTGGTTCTTGGAAATATATATTCAAGAAGAGATTGGGGGCACGCAGAAGACTATGTTGATATGATGTATAAGATATTAAACTATAAAAAACCTGATGATTTTGTTATTTCCTCTGAAAAACAATACTCAATTAAAGAATTTATAAATATAGTTTGCAACAAAATAAATTTGAAAATATTTTGGTCCGGAAAAGGAATGCAAGAAAAAGCCAATATTAAAAATGGAAAGACTATCATAAAAGTATCTAAAAAATTTTTTAGACCATCAGATGTTATTTATTTATTGGGCGATAGTTCGAAAGCAAAGAAATATCTTAAATGGAAAGTTAAAAAGACAATAAATTATTTAGTGTCAGATATGATAAATTTTGAATTAAATAAAATAAAAATAAATGTCAAAAGTAAAAAAATGTAGGTCCTGCAATTCAAATAAGTTGCAAAGATTGTTTTCATTAGGAGATCAAAGTTTTACTGGTATTTTTCCAAAAAATAAAGATCAAAAAGTTCCAACAGGTAAGTTAACTTTAGTTATTTGTAGTCGATGTAAATTAGTTCAGTTATCAGAAAATTTTAATCTAAAAAAAATGTATGGAAATAATTATGGCTATAGAACGGGTCTAAATTTATCTATGGTTAATCATATAAAAGATAAAATTAATTTTCTTAAAAAAAAATTTAAAATAATAAAAGAAGATATAGTTATTGATATCGGGGCAAATGATGGGACTTTATTAGGCTTTTTAGATTCAAAAAAGAACAAATTAATAGCAGTCGATCCAACAATAAAAAAATTTAAAAAATTTTACAAAAAAAATATTATAAAGGTTCCTAATTTTTTTTCATTTGGGAGTGTGGAAAAATATCTTAAAAATAAAAAAGCAAAATTAATTACATCTATAGCGATGTTTTATGATTTGCCTAAGCCAGTGCTTTTTGCAAAACAAATTTACAAAACATTAGCAGATGATGGTGTTTGGCATTTTGAGCAGAGTTATTCTGGATTTATGATAAAAAATTTATCATACGACACTATTTGCCATGAGCATCTTGAATATTATTCATTATATTCAGTAAAAAAAATATTAGATTTTGCAAATCTGAAAATTATTGATGTAAGTTTTAATAACATTAACGGAGGAAGTTTTGCCCTTACTGTTACAAAAAAGTGTTCAAAATATTTAGAAAATAAAAAAATTTATAAAATTCTTAGAGATGAAAAAAATAAAAAAATAAATACTTCCTATATATATAGGCAATTTTACAAAAGAATTAACAAAGAAAAATATAAAATGATTAGTTTTTTTAAAAAAATAAAACTGGAGCGCAAATTAGTAATAGGTTATGGAGCTTCAACGAAAGGTAATGTTCTTCTCCAGTATTGCAATATAAGCAATAAAAATATCAAATATATATGCGATGTTAATAAAGACAAGAATGGTTGCTATACACCTGGGACAAAAATAAGAATTATTTCTGAAAAAAAAGCCAAGGAATTAAAACCTGATTATTTTTTTGTTTTACCTTGGCACTTTAAAAATTTTATCTTAGATAAAGAAAAAAAAATAATAAGATCAGGAGTAAAGTTTATTTTTCCACTTCCCAAGTTTAAGGTAATTTAGTTTGAAAATTTTAATAGTTATTCCAACTTTAAATGAAGAAAAAAATATTAAATTTCTTATTAAAAAAATTATTTTTTTATATAAAGAAATAAAAATACTAGTAGTGGACGACAATTCTAAAGATCAAACAATTAATATACTAAAGAAATTTGATAAAAAAAAAGTTTCTTATGTTGTTAGAAAAAAGAAATTGGGACTAGGCTCAGCCCATAAATATGGAATTTTATATTCTTATAAAAAAAATTTTGATTATTGCATTACAATGGATGCAGACGGAACGCACAATCCTTTAAGAATCAAATTAATGATTAATTATTTAAATAAAAAAAAATGCGACATTGTTAATACATCAAGATTTATTTTGAAATCTTCACTGAAAGATTGGCCGATATATAGAAAATTTCTTACAATTTTTAGATTTATTTTAGTAAAATTAATTTTAAAAACTAACTTTGATTCCTCAGGTGGATTTAGAGCTTACAATTTAAAGAAAATAAATAGAAATTTTTTAAAATTTTCAAATAACAATAATTATTTCTTTTTAATAGAAAGCCTATTTTATTTAGAAAAATTAGGTTATAAAATTGTTGATATTCCTATCAAACTGAAATTTAGAGCGGCGGGCCAATCCAAAATGAAAATATCTCATATTATTGATTCATTTTTCTCGTTAATCAAATTAAGATTCCTAAATAATGTTTAAGAAAAGATATTACAATCTTTTATTTTTCTTTTTATTTATATTGTTAATATTTTCTTACTTTTCAAAAATTCACTTTAAATTAGATGACGTTGATGAATTAAATTATTTATCAGATTCATTGCTACTATTAGAGGGTGAACTTCCTTCAAGCAAGCATGCTCCAAGTGGCTTAACAACTTGGGTTGGAACATTTTTAGTTTTTTTTGATTTTCTTATTAATATAATTATTAACCAAAAATTCAAAAGCATTAGTGACATAATGCAATCTTTTGATCAAATAATTTTTAAACATTATGAGAATTTATTGTTTATTAAATTTTCACTATTTTTGTTAAATACGATTTTATTAATTTATTTATTCAAATTAGATAAAAAAAAAATCTTTCTTTTAATTTTTTTATTTTTTTTAACATCTCCAATATATATTGGGGTAATATTCTCAGGAAAGCCTTTTTTTACAGCAGCTTTGTTTGCGGCAATTAGTTTAATTTTAAGAGATCAAAATAAAAAAATAGCTTTAATCTTTTTAGGATTTGCAATGGCAGAAAAGATTGAATATATTTTATTGATCAATTTAATTTGTTCAGAAAAAAATAATAAATTTAATTTATACAATTATTTATTTGTTGTTCTTATATTTTTAGCAACAGCCCCATGGTTTTCAATTTCTATTTTGCAGAATATAAAAATTCAGTCCAATTTTGCTATCTGGAATGCCGAACAATATACTGATATTAAACAAAAATTTTTAATTTATTTTTTATTAATAAGTTATATTTTAATTTTTTTTTCTATTAATTATTTAAAAAGTATCTTAAATAAATTAGTTGCATATATATTTTTATTTTCTTGCGTCTTTTATTTAGTATATTTAGGTGGCTATTATATTAGATGGTTTATACCATTGTTTATTATTTTTGCTTACGATTTATCAAAACTAAAATTTTTTGATAAGAAAATTTTTTTAATTTATTTTATTATATTTGGAAATCTTATTTATTTTAACAACAAGAATTTAATCTCAGATTTAGAAATTTTAGAAATGGAAAAAAAAATTAATGGCAGCAATATTATTAACGAAGGTTTGTTAATAGAAAGAGCTGGTTTCAAAAATTATTTTTACACTAAAAATAATCAGATAAGCAAAATTAACATTAAAAATATCAATTTTTTTAAGGATAAAAATGCTCCAATTTCTTTTTCAAACTCTGGAAATATCGAAAAATTGTATTTAAGAAGATATGAGTTTCTAGCTAAATATGGCGATAATAAATCAATTAACAAATATGTAACTAGTTTTACGGGTTTAGCATCAAACGATAATTATTGGTGCATTTTTTTATCCAATAATGCATATATTTATAGTCGTTCATATGGACTTTCTAAGTGTAAATAATCAACTCAACTTAAAATAAGCAAGCATGAGTTTTTTGGAAAAATATATAAGATCTAATTTTTATTTATATGTAGTCTCAAGAGAGTTGTACAATTTTTTTTTCAGTTTTTTTTTTTACGAGAGCGAATGCGAGATTTTCAAATATTTAAAAAAAAGATCCAATATAACAATTATAGATATTGGTTCTTCTAATCTTAGTTTTAGCTCATATATATCTAAGTTTTTTTATAAATCGAATTTTTTTTGCTTTGAGCCATTATTGCATATTTATAATACTAAAAAATTACAGAATAAAAATAAACTTTATATATTTAATAAAGCATGCGCAGATAAATCTAAAAAATTAATACTATTTATACCATTTAAAAAAATCTTAACTTTAAAAATTTATTTAAAATATTTTTCTTCTTATAATTTAAAATTTATTAAGGAAAATCTTATAAAATTTTTTAATTCAAAAAGTAATTTTTTTTATGAAAAGATTATCGTAAATACTATTAAAATAGATGATTTAAATTTAAAACCAGATTTAATTAAATTAGATATTGAAGGTTACGAATACAAAGCACTTTTAGGAGCAGTAAAAACAATAAAAAAATTTAAACCTATTATCTATATCGAAAACCCTTCTATAGTTGTCGATAAATTTTTTTATTCTTTAAACTATAAAAAATATCAATATAAAAAAAATACTAAAAAATTATCTATAGTTAAAAAAAATAAAAATAATAGCTACAATTATCTATATATTTACAATAAAGCGATTTTTTGTAGTAATATTTTTGAATAACTAATTATTTTTTTTTATTTTAAATAAATTACAAAAGAAAATTAGTTGAAATACGAAACCTCCATAAACCATTCTAGTATTCTCGTAATGGCCATTAGGCAGATGTGTTATTGCTAAGTAATGTGAGTGCATGATAACTATTATTAAACTAAAGTTTTTAAATTTATCATTATTTTTAAATTGCTTCATAGTCATATACAAATATAAAATATATATGCTAATCATATATAAAAAAATTATTGATTGTTTCAATATTTTAAAATTTTTATCTATTATATCTAAATAATTTAAAATCCATTTTGGCTTTCCAATTTCTGGCGCACCCCTTACATTTTCGAAAGAGAATTTACTATGTGAAATAAAAAATTGAATTAATCGGTTTTTGAAATAATCTAATGGATTTTGAATAATTTTGCTTAAAGCATATTTAAAACACCTTTTTGATTTTTCAATTATAGCAAGGTTATTTGTTCCACTTTGCGGCCCCCATAGACTTGGTTGTTTAAAATATTCATTTTTAAATTTTTTTTTTGCATTTTCAATATCTTCATTATTGAGCTGATGATTTGCACAGTCAGGCTCTGGAACAAGAACAGTAGATAGATATATTCCTGTCCACGAGCTATTAGTAAATGTACCAAATTGAATAAAATTTTTGATACTTGGAGCTAATGATAAAATAAAAATTATAAAAAATTTTATAAAGTTTTTTTTATCTATTTTATTTATAAAAATTCTTAAAAACAAAAAAATAACAATTATCAAATAAGGCTGCCAAGCACCCCAGATCTGAGATTGTATTAATAGTGTAATGTAGATTAAAATTTCGATGTAAGGTTCGCGTTTTAAACAATATCGTAAGAGTAAATAAGTTAATTGAAAATAAAGATAACAATTGATGTGTGAATAAAGTGGGTTAGAATAATTTTCATAATAAATAAAATTTGGATTCAAAACTAATAATAATGAAATAAAAAAAATTATTTTTTTATTTAAATTAAATATTTTCATTATTTCATAAGAAATTAAAATAATTCCGATAGTTAGCAAAAGATGTATAAAATAAAATGCAACACTAATATCTTCTTTGTTTCCATCAAATAATTTTGATAATAAACCTAATAAAAAATTTAGTAGCAAAGGTTGTGAGTGATTATAAAAAATTGTCCTAATTAAATCTGTTTTTAGCAGTTCTATGTTAGAAAAGTGAAAAAGATCTAATACATTATTGAATCCAATGAAATTAAATATTAATATACGGCTAAAAAAAAATAAAATTAGAACATAAACTAAAAATTTGTTTAGAATTAAGTATTTATTCATAAAATATTAAATATTTATATTAATAATTAAATATTTTTTTTATATAGTAATTATTAAAGATAATAATTTTGTGTTTTAAAATACAATCATTAATTTTAAAAAATTTAATAAAATAAAAAATTGCTTATATCTATAATTATACCCGTCTTTAATGAAGAGCGAACTATTAAAGATATCTTAATAAAAATTAATAAAATTAATAATTTAAATAAAGAAATTATTATAATAGATGATTGTTCTACAGATTTAACACATAAAATAATATCCAAAGAATGTAAAAATCTATACTCAAAAATAATATACTTAGATAAAAACTATGGAAAGGGTTATGCTTTAAGAAAAGGATTTGAAATTGCAACTGGAGATATAATCATAATTCAAGATGCCGATCTAGAGTATAATCCTAATGATTATCATAAACTTTTAGATCCAATAATTAACTGTAGCTCAGCAGTAGTTTACGGATCAAGAGTGATGCCTGGAGGCATTAGAGTCAGACCAAAGTCTATCGATACTTATTTTAGAGTTTTAGCAAATAATTTTTTAACCACTTTATCTAATTTATTAAATAATCAAGAATTAACAGACGCCCATACTTGCTACAAAGTGTTTAAAAGAAATTTATTAGAAAAAATTCAGTTAAAAGAAAACGGATTTAATTTTTGTCCTGAGTTTACAGCCAAGATATCAAGATTAGGCATAATAATAAAAGAAGTGCCAGTTAGTTATGAGGGAAGAACACATATACAAGGAAAAAAAATTACGTTTGTAGATGGTTTTAGAGCAATTTATGCAATAATAAAATATAATTTTTTCAAGTTTAGTTAGTACTTATCAAATTAGACAAAGTTTGCGCTTTATACAAAAATTTTATATTTTAGTATAAAATTTGTAACCATTCCTTTCATAAAAATTTATTCTAACATTTTCATTTGTGCATAAATTTCTACCATACATGCATTCCGAACTTGCTTTGTTATAAGAAGTTTTTTTATTTAAAATAATCTCAGTATAAACCACTTCAGCTCCCATTTTATAAATATTTGGCCAATTATCATTGTTAGAATTTTTAATAATTCTAAATGAATTAAACGAAATTATTGCTATGAAATAAAAAAAAATTGCTAAATTAGTGTGAATATTAAAAATTTTTTTGTTAAAATATAATTCTTTAATAAATAAGATTAAAAAAAGAACAATTACAAGATAAATAAATACTACTCCATATCTAAATAGTGGAAATTTCAAAAACCAAAGAAACAAACCCAAAAAAGAAATAAAAAATAAAACTTTATGTTCAATAATCATATTGCTTCTATGAATTTTTTTGCATTTTTTTATCAAAATGAAACTGTAAAAAATTAAATAAAAAAACATTAATAACAAAAAGATACTAACTTTGTTAAAAATTACATCTAAATGATATTTACCCCAAACAGGTAACCAATTAAATTTTTGATTAAAATTTTTATACTCATTAATTTCATCATTAAAATTTTTAGGATATTCTTTTTCAGGATAATATTTCAGTTTATCCAAATAACCCTTAGATGCCGATTCACCAGCTAAACTATAATATTCTGTTTTAACAATATCTGTCCAAATAAGTTTTTTTATACACAATTGTGGGATGGGGTATAGCAAGCAACCAGTATTTACTATATTCTTTCCAAACCATAACGAGATTGTTAATAATAAAACTACAACACTTCTGTTAAATAAAAATTCTTTAAGTTTTTTAAAATCGATAGCAAAAAGTGGAATTAAAAAAATAATAATCAAAAAACTTTTAATAAAAAAAGCGTAAGTCGCAAAAAAACAAGTTAAATATAAATATCTTTTTTGCTTGTAAAAATTTTTATATTTTAAATAACTAATAATTGTTAAAATAGAAAATATAAAACCAGGGGCATCATTACCATATTCTGAATATCTTTTAAGGTAAAATATAGAAAATAAAAAAGAAAAAAATATAAAAAAAAAGTAGAAACTAAATTTTTTATTTTTTTTAATTTCAGTAAAGAGATAAATTATAAATGCTGAAGCTAAAATACTATGAGGTATGTTTATAGCATTTTCGTTTGTAATATAATTGTTTAAGTGAGCAGATAGGTATTGCGTAATAGAAATATGTCCGAATCTAAAGTGAATATTTGAAAGTCCAAATATAATTTTCTCTTCATTTAAAATTTTTATAAATGGAAAGTGATATAAGCCAGCATCTGGTCTAAATATATTTGATTTATATAATAAAATTGTTGAGGTAAATGTTATAACGATTGACAAATAAAATATTTTTTTTGAAAAAATTTTTTTAAAATTAAAAAAAAATAAAATAATTAATGTTAAAAAAATTATCGTATTATTTAATTTATTTAATGGCGCAAAAAAATTAAAAAATAAAGATAAAAAACTTAATAAAACATAGCCAAAAAAAAAAGCCTCAATGTGATTAAGATTTTTTTTCTCTTTAAAAAGAAATTTTAAAAAAATTAGCCCAGTAATATACAAATAAACTAATACAAAATAGTTTGAAAAAAAAATTTCTACCATAGGTTTCTTTTACATTACTTAAAAAAGTTATCATAATATTTTATTCTAGAATTAAATAAAGAAAGATAGAGAAATTATATAATCATAAAAAAAACTTCTATTAATATTAAATCTAAAGATAATATTACTCTTGGTATAATATTTTCTTATTATTAGCGTTTAATTGTACTATAGGAACAGATCTAGATTTTCTAGTTTGTAATAATTATATCATATATAGTTGTTTTCAGAATCAAGATTAAATAAAAAATTAAAAATAATTACCAATTTATTAAAAATATTTAATGAAAAAAAAATTTTTAGTTTGTGGCGCAGGAGGTTTTATTGGTGGTCATCTGGTCAAATCTTTAAACAATGATGATCATGAGGTAATTTGTGTGGACATAAAACCTTTAGAAAGCTGGTTTCAGATATTTGATTCAAATAAAAATTTTTCATTAGATTTAAAGGAATATCAAAATTGTCTTAAAGTAACTAAGGACGTTGATTTTATTTATAACATGGCCTGCAATATGGGGGGGATGGGATTTATAGAAAATAACAAAGCAGAATGTATGCTTTCAGTTCTTATCAATACTAATTTGCTACGCGCTTGTTTGGTGAATAAAGTAAAAAGATATTTTTTTTCATCTAGTGCTTGCGTTTATAATGCGGATAAACAAATGAGTAATTTTATTGAAGGCTTGAAAGAATCAGATGCTTATCCGGCAATGCCGGAAGATGGATATGGTTGGGAAAAATTATTTAGCGAGAGGATGTGCAGACATTTTTATGAAGATTATGGGCTGGAGACAAGAGTTGCAAGATATCACAATGTTTATGGTCCAATGGGAACATTTGACGGAGGAAGAGAAAAAGCACCAGCTGCCTTATGTAGAAAATTAATAATTGCAAAAAATACTGGCCAAAAAAAAATAGATGTATGGGGGGATGGTGAACAAACAAGAAGCTTCATGTTTATTGATGATTGTATAAAAGGTACAAAAAAAATATTTGAAAGTGAATGTCATGAGGTTTTAAATATAGGTTCCGAAGAGCAAGTATCTATTAATCAAATGATAAAAATTATTGAGGAAATTGGCAGTTATAAAGTTGAAAAGAATTATCAACTAGATAAACCAAAAGGAGTAAGAGGGCGATCAAGCAACAACGATCTTGTTAGAGAAAAACTTGGGTGGGATTTTGAGACTAGCTTAAAATCTGGTTTAGAAATAACTTATAAATGGATTGAGAAGGAAATAGCAAAAAAACTAAATAACAATAAATTTGCTATTAAGTATTAAGGAATAACTAAGTATATCAGACATTTTTATCTTACTTGAAAATATACATTATTACCAAAGTTGGTTGCGGGGCTTGGATTTGAACCAAGGACCTTCAGGTTATGAGCCTGACGAGCTACCAGACTGCTCCACCCCGCGATAAAGTTTTAGTTATAGCATTATATTTTAAATTATCTACTTATGTTAAATTTTTGTGAGAAGCATAATGTTTCAATCATATTTACAAACGAATGCTATTTATGTATAAAAAATGGCCTGGTGATTATTGCAAAGGAGTAACACCCGATCCCATTCCGAACTCGGCAGTTAAGCCCTTTAGCGCCAATGGTACTTTGTCTTAAGGCACGGAAGAGTAGGTCGTTGCCAGGCTTTATAAATCC
>Ga0209358_10000361_pt1 | contig 40230 bp, 37 predicted proteins | sample LauGreFa1BDMLBSN_2_FD_187574 | JGI IMG/M metagenome (GOLD analysis project Ga0209358, IMG submission 187574) | Freshwater lake microbial communities from Lake Michigan, USA - Fa13.BD.MLB.SN (SPAdes) (version 2) | ecosystem: Environmental > Aquatic > Freshwater > Lake | place: Lake Michigan, USA... | reverse complement strand
TATTTGCCCTTACATTCATATGCGGATAGAGCGCAAACAGCTGAAATACGAATGCGATGTCACGTTCCGATGCGCGCTTGAACGTAACGTCGTCGTCTCCGAGAATAATCTCGCCCGAAGTCGGCAACTCTAACCCCGCGATCATGCGCAGCGTCGTTGTTTTCCCGCAGCCGGATGGTCCTAAAAGGCAAAAAAACTCGCCATTCTTCACCGTGAAACTCGACTCTTTGACCGCAACAAATTCGCCAAAGTTTTTTTGAAGCCGGTTGACCCTAATCTCAGCCATTGGTCACTCCGGAAACTTTGAGACGATCACGAACATGACCACGCCGATCAATGTCGTAATGAAGGAATAGGTATACAGGACGAGGGCGAAGGGTTGCAGAAGCATCAACACGCCCGCCGCAATAAAGAGTGTTGCAGCAATTTCCCAAGGCCCTCGGCGAAATAGACGCCCGACGCCAGATTTTTGTGGAGACTCGCTCATTTACGCACGGCTCCGAAAGTGATGCCACGAAGCAGATGTTTGCGCAGCAAGATGGTGAAAATGAAAATCGGTATCAGGAACAAGGTCGTTCCAGCACCAACCGCTGGCCAATCCATTCCGCCTTCGCCGATAATTGTTGGAATGAAGGGGGGAGCCGTTTGCGCGTCTCCAGACGTTAGGAGCACCGCAAAAGCATACTCGTTCCAAGCAAAAATCAGGCAAAAAATTGCAGTTGCCGCTATTCCGGTTGTTGCCTGAGGCAACACGACCTTTCTAAAAGCTTGTAGCCGCGTGTAGCCGTCTATCATTGCCGCTTCTTCGTACTCACGCGGAATTTCATCGATAAATCCCTTGAGAAGCCAGACTGCTAGCGAAACATTCACCGCCGTATAAAGCAGGATCATCCCCAGCTTTGTATCTGATAGCCCAAGCTCCCGGTACATCAAGTAGATCGGAATCGCGACCGCTATCGGTGGCATCATGCGGGTTGATAGAATGAAGAACAGAAGGTCATCCTTCAGTGGTACTTTGAATCGGGAGAAGCCATAGGCTGCCATAACCCCGAGAAATACCGACAGGAAAGTGGAACCAAAGGCGATGATTACCGAATTGATGAAGCGCGGTGCATAATTCGAAGTTCCCGCAATCACCATCTCGCGACGACGTGTCACCTCATCGCAAATACCCTCCGGCGGACCTAGCTGTGCAATATATTCCGATGTCTGTCGGGTCCTAGTCGTAAAGAGATTGCAATAGCCTTCAAGCGATGGCTCGAAGATGACCTTTGGCGGATAGGAAATCGAGTCTGGCGGCGTCTTAAAGCCTGTCGCAAAAATCCAAAACAGCGGGATCAGCGTTACAAAAGCATAGACGATCACCAGCACTGATGCGACGCGTCGTGATGTCAAACTTGGCTCAACGACAGAGTGGGCAGTAGATGATCGCGCGTTCATCGGCTTTTTACCTTATTAAGCGCCTTCACGTAAATATTGGCGAGGCCGAAAACAGTAACGAACAGAATAATGGCGAATGCGGATGAGAAGCCTGTGCGCCATTTCTCGAAAGCTTCCCGCTTCAGCGTGATCGAGGCAACTTCAGTCGTTGATCCGGGCCCGCCACCCGTAAGCAGGTTCACCATGTCAAACATCTTGAAATTTTCGATGCCCCGGAAAAGCACCGCAAGCATGATAAAAGGCAGGCACATCGGGATTGTAATCGACCAGAATTGCCGCCAGTTTGATGCGCGATCAACCTCTGCTGCTTCATAAATATAATCAGGAATTGATCTCAACCCGGCGAGGCAGATGAGCATCACATAAGGAGTCCACATCCAGGTATCGACAATAACGATCGCCCAAGGTGCTAACTGCACAGAACCGAGCATTTCAAATGAAGAAGGTTCCGCGCCAGTGAAGAACGAAATGATGTAATTGAACAAACCAATTTGAGGTTGATAAAGAAATTTCCAGAAATTTCCGACAACAGCGGGTGACAGCATCATTGGCAAAAGAATGACCGTTGTCCAAAATCCGTGGCCACGAAATTTGCGATCAACCAGCCACGCAAGTGTAAAGCCAATCACCGTCTGCAACACGATCGTCCACACAACGAAGTGCGCAGTTGACTGCATCGCTGCCCAGATATCAGGATTTGTCAGAATCTTTTCATAATGTTCGGTGCCGACAAATTTAAGCTCGGCATTTGGCCTGTTCGCGCGATAATTGGTCAGCGAAAGATAAATTGTCCAAATGAGCGGAAAAATATTGATCGCCAGCAGGAGAATGATCGTGGGCGCTATAAAAATCCACGCGATCGATTTATCCGATAATCCGCGCACGGCACCCGCTAATGACGGCGGTGTTATTCCCGCAGCACGATCAGCAATTTCATTGAGCTTCGACATGGGAGGCGCGTCCGCGTTGGAGAGAGTCTCCGCCTTGTACAAGGCGGAGACTTAGGAACCAATCTTGGTCAGTAGCTCAATCAGAGCTTACCTTCTTCCTTGAAGGTCTCGGTCCAATCCTTGATCAGACCGTCAAGGGCTTCCTTCGCAGTGCCTTTGTCGGCAACCACATAGTCATGCAACCTCTTTTGCATTGCCTGCAGGAGGCTTGCATAAGCTGGTTCCTGCCAGAAATCCTGCACGCCACCCATCGCTTCGAGGAACTGCGCTGCGAATGGCTGCGAGGTCTTGAAGCTTGGATCATTGAGGACCGAATTGTGGCAAGAATAACCACCAAGCGACCACCACTTCTTCTGCACGTCCGGATTTGCGAACCACTTGATGTAAGCAAGCGCTTCATCACGATTTGGCGAGTAGGAAACGACCGAAATGCCCTGACCACCAAGCGTCGAAGCAGCAACTTTTTCGCCTGGATTGACGAAGAACCCGGTCTTCGAGCCAACTTTCTCGTCCTTCGCCATGCCTGGCATGAACGCGAACCAGTTCATCATCATGGCAACTTGGCCGGACTTGAATGCATCGAGCCCTTCGCCCATGTAGCTGTCGGTGTAGCCTGGAGGTGTGCAGCACTTGTAGAGCGACTTGTAGAACTCAAGTCCCTTTACAGCGTCTGCCGAATTGACCGCGCCCTCCATGTCGTATTTGCCCGGCGTTTTTTCATATTTGAAACCGAACGGATAGAGCGATGAGGTCGCTCCCATGGTGATGCCTTCCGAACCGCGCTCGGTGAAGATTGCTGCACCATAGACCTTCTGGCCATCAACAGTACGGCCCTGGAAGAATTCTGCAATTTTCTGCAACTCTGTCTGTGTCTTCGGCGGAGCAAGCTCGAAACCATATTTGTCTTTGAACTCTTTTTTCAGCTCGGGCTTTTCGAACCAGTCCTTGCGGTAGAACCAGCCATTCGCGTCACCCATCGCAGGCAGTGCCCAGTAATTCGGAGTTCCCTTAGGCCATGTCGAGTAGGCGTAGACGGTCGCCGGAGCGAAATCTTCCATCTTGATGCCTTCTTTGCCGAAGAAGTCGTTCAGTTTGACGTAATGGCCGTTCTCGGCCGAACCACCGATCCACTGTGAGTCGCCGATCAAGAGGTCGCAGAGTTTGCCCTTCGAATTCAGTTCGTTGAGCATGCGATCTGCAAAGTTTGGCCATGGCACAAACTCGAATTTCATGCCGATGCCGGTTTTTGTTGTGAAATCCTTGGAGAGTTCAACAAGTGCATTTGCAGGGTCCCAAGCGGCCCAGCAAAGTGTAATCGTTTTTGATTGTGCGGCTGACGGTGTCGGCGCAGCAGCAATCATGGCTGTTGCGGCGAGCGCTGTCACACCTGCCAGAAACTTTTTCATGGATGGTTCTCCCTCGGGTTGGCACGACCATCCTAAATCCAGACCATGCTCTGGCTTCAGCGCCATCTGTCACATCGTCAGATGCGACTTCCAGCTTTTTGTTCGTGCGTTAAAGCGTTCCTGCCCGGTGCCCGGCCCTCGTTGCGAGAGAGACCTTGATCATCAGGCGTGTTTAGTAAAATATAAATTACTAAACATTGCAAGTGGCAGCCAAGGTTGGGAGTAAAATATTTTTTGATTTGGAAATCGGTATGAATTTGCTCTGATAAGCAATCAAAAGTTTGAAATAAGATGGATTCTCCAACCGCCCCGAGCATTGATAAATCATTAAAATTTGTTTCAAAATTTGTTCCACTAAACCATCGAATAACGGAAGCGCGCGCCTTTTCGAAGCGCCTGCGCGCCGGCTTCGCCTCAAGGAAGCAATCTGGGCAAGTTCATTTCGGAGTTTTAGTCGCTCTTCGGAAGCGTCTGGGGAAATAATGGGTAATATGGGATATCTGACATATCCAAGTGCCTCAGCGATTAGCCATGAACAGATAGCCTGTGTGGGTGAACCTGCACCAAGTGCCAACATGCCGCGACGCTATCGCGATGGTACTGGCGACGTAGGAAGAAAATTGCGCTCCAAATCAATAATATGACCGAGTTCAAACGTCTGACCGAGGCGCAAAATTACATTTGTGCACTTCGCTCATCACATTACTTTTGGTGATTCGCGATGAACCCCAACCTGCAAGGTCTGGCCAAAAGTAGGTAATCGCGAATCAGGTTATTTTCGCCGATTTGCTCAATGATCTTCCTGCGCCCGATAACTCAACGCTTCAGCGAGATGGATGCGCTTGATCTGTTCCTGATTGTCGAGGTCGGCCAATGTTCGAGCCACTTTGAGTACCCGGTGGTAGCCTCGTGCGGTCAACCGCATTGCATCGGCCGCTTGTCTGAGGAGGGTCAAACCAGCATCATCCGGAGTAGCGATTTTATCGAGCAAATTGGCGGGGCAGGCGGCATTTGATGCAACTCCTTGCACCCCGAGCGCCTCAAATCTGGCAGCTTGACGTTTTCTGGCGGCGGCAACCCGCTTTGCAACAAGTGCCGAGCCTTCTGACGGAGCGGGAAGGATCAGATCAGCCGCGGTCACTGCCGGCACTTCGATATGAAGATCAATGCGATCCAACAAAGGCCCCGACAGCCGCGCCTGATATTGGGCCATACATTTATCGTTGGGCGCTCTTTTGCAGGCATAGCCGGGCTCCGTTGCTCTGCCACAGCGACAAGGGTTCATTGCAGCAATGAGCTGGAAACGTGCGGGGTAAGCAACGCGATGATTGGCCCGCGCAATCACCACTTCTCCGGCCTCGATCGGTTGGCGAAGACTATCCAGAACCGCTGGCTGAAACTCCGGCAATTCGTCAAGAAACAAAACGCCATGATGGGCAAGGGATACTTCCCCCGGCCGTGCACGAAGTCCGCCGCCGACAAGGGCAGCCATTGATGCCGAATGATGCGGCGCGCGAAAGGGCCGACGATTGGTAAGCTCACCACCCGCAAGGGCTCCGGCAACCGAGTGGATCATCGAGACTTCAAGCAGCTCCCGAGGCCCCAAGGGCGGCAATATCGAGGGCAGACGCGACGCCATCATGGATTTTCCTGCGCCCGGTGGACCCGACATGAGCAGATTATGGCCGCCCGCTGCCGCAATTTCCAAGACACGTTTTGCGCTTTCCTGTCCTTTGATGTCTCCAAGATCCGGGAGCGGAACGCCCTCCGAGCGGACAGCCGGTTGGGGACGTGAAAGGACCTGAGTGCCTTTAAAATGATTGGCGAGTTGAATAAGGGATCGCGGCGCCAGAACATTGAGTTCGTTCGAGGCCCATGCCGCCTCAGAGCCCGATGCTGCCGGGCAAATTAGGCCATGGCCGCGTTGGTTGGCTGCAATCGCCGCCGGCAGAACACCGGCAACCTCGGCAATGGTGCCATCAAGCCCCAATTCACCCAGAACAGTGAAACCTTCCAACGCATCGGGCGGGATGGCACCCATCGCCGCCATCAATCCAAGCGCAATCGGCAAATCAAAATGGCTACCTTCTTTCGGCAAATCCGCAGGAGCGAGATTAACCGTGATCCGTTTTGCCGGAAGCGCCAATCCGGACGCGATCAACGCCGCCCGAACCCGCTCGCGCGATTCGCCAACTGCCTTGTCTGGCAGGCCCACAATCATGAAGACGATATTGCCCGGCATCGTCTGAACCTGCACTTCGACAGGCTTCGCCTCGATCCCTTCAAAGGCAACGGTTGCAACATTCGTTACCATGGGCTTGTCAACCGGCCCAGAGCGATCCCGACCACGACGTAATTCATAATGTTCATCAAATTTCTCCCAACGGACAGTGAGTCTAGTCCGAAAACTTGGGAGGCATAACCTGTACAATGTGACAGGTTTTTAAGAGCTAGTCTTCTCGCGAAGAGCCACCAATCGGTACAGCGCGTCAAGCGCTTCCCTCGGTGTCAGATGATCAGGGTTGATATCCGCAAGGGCTTCCCGAAGCAGATCTGGCACAGGCGGCGAGGAGACGTTTGCCGCTGGCCGGCTTAGTGCGGCAAACAAAGGCAGATCGTCGATCATCCGGGCGACAGGGGCTTGTCGATCAGAGGCCTCAAGCTCCGCAAGGATCACCCCGGCCCTGTCCGTGACCGAGCGGGGCAATCCTGCCAGCCGCGCCACCTGGATTCCATAGGAGCGATCCGCCACGCCGGGGATGACCTCGTGCAGAAATATCACCTCGCCATGATGGTCAGTGACACGCATCGTTGCGTTGGCGAGACGCGGCAATTTTTTGACCAAGGCTGTGAGTTCGTGAAAATGCGTCGCAAACAAGGCCCTGCAACGGTTCGCCTCGTGCAGATGCTCGATCGCAGCCCAGGCGATTGAGAGGCCGTCAAACGTTGCCGTGCCGCGCCCTATTTCATCAAGGATCACAAGCGACCGGTCGGTTGCCTGATTGAGGATCGCCGCCGTCTCGATCATTTCGACCATAAAAGTGGAGCGTCCGCGGGCAAGATCATCCGCCGCGCCGACCCGTGAGAACAAACGGTCGACAATGCCTAGTCTCGCCTCGCGTGCCGGCACGAAAGAGCCCATTTGTGCCAATACTGCAATCAAGGCGTTCTGGCGAAGATAGGTTGATTTACCCGCCATATTCGGGCCCGTGATCAGCGATATCTTGCCCGTCAGGTGCCCGTCTGGTGGTGACAAATCCGTATCGTTCGCGACAAATGTATGACCGCCCGCAGTGAGCGCCGCCTCAACCACCGGATGACGCCCCGCGGACACCACAAAATTCAGGCTCTGATCCATGACGGGGCGAACATAACGCTGCACCTCCGCAAGGTCCGCAAGCGCTGCCGCCACATCGATCACCGCCAAAGCATCGGAAGCAAGGCGGATGTGTTCCCCCTCATCGACAACCCGCTTTGATAAATCATCGAAAATCGCCAATTCGAGGCCAATCGCTTTGTCGCCAGCCGAAGAAATCCGGATTTCGAGATCGCCGAGTTCCGCCGTCGAGAACCGCATCGCCCCTTGCATCGTTTGACGATGAATAAAGGTTGCGGAAAACGGAGGTGAAAGTAGGATTTCACCAAAATTCTGCGGCACTTCAACAAAATATCCCAGAAAATTATTGTGCTTGATCCGGAGTGTCCGCGCGCCCGTCTCCTCTGCATATCGTGCCTGAAGAGCAGCTATCACCCGACGGCTCTCGTCCCGCAAGGCCCGCGTATCATCAAGCTCCGGCAGAAAACCTTGCCGGATAAAGCCACCGTCCCGGCGCTGCAGCGGGAGTTCTTCTGCAAGTGCTGCGGTCAAAGCTGATGCAAGATCCGGATTGAGATGTTCAAGGCATTGCAATGAACCCCGCAGTTCAGTCGGGAGTTCGGACCCCGAACGAACGCTTCCTGCGACACGTGCCGCCAGAATCAACGCTTCCCTGATCGCCGCGAGATCACGCGGCCCGCCACGCTCCATTGCAAGACGGGAGAGGGCCCGCGCCATATCTGGCAAAGCTTTGAGTTGCGTTCGAACTTCTGATCTCAGGGATCTGTTGGCTAGAAAAAATGCCACAGAATCATGCCGGTTTGAAATCTCGTTCGGATCAGTAAGGGGGCCTGCAATGCGCTCCATCAGAAGCCGCGCACCGGGCGGCGTGACTGTTCTGTCAATCGCCGCAATTAGGCTTCCTTGCCGCTCGCCTGCCAATGTTCTCGTCAGTTCCAGATTGGCGCGGGTCGCCGCATCAATCTGCATCAGTCCGCTTGATGCTTCATGCACAGGCGGGGCGAGGGGCGGGCGGGCGGCCAATTGCGTCCGTTCAATATAGGCGACAATCGCCGCCGCAGCGGATAATTCGGCGCGGCTGAGTGCTCCAAATCCGGCAAGCGAAGCGACCCCGTAAAACGCGGTCAAACGCTTTTCAGCTGATGCCGGATCAAACCCGTCCCGCGCGATTGGCGCGATTGCCGCAGACGTTTCACGCCAGAGATTTTTAAGCGAGGCTTCGTCCAGGATCCCGTCGGGAATGAGGATCTCGCGCGGCTCAAGCCGGGCAATTTCCGCAGACAGCGACGTTTCGCTGGTTTCAGAGACGATAAAACGGCCCGTCGAAATATCGGTTGAAGCGAGCCCATAGGTCCAGCCGCCATGGGAGTTCCGCGTTCGGGCAATCGCTAACAGCGCGTTTGACCGGGCCGGATCGAGCAGACGCTCCTCCGTAATTGTTCCCGGTGTGACAAGCCGCGTCACATCACGGCGCACAACCGACTTCGCGCCCCGCTTGCGCGCTTCGGCGGGATCTTCCATCTGCTCGCAAACGGCAACGCGATGCCCCAGAGCGATGAGACGCTGCAAATAATCATCCGCGCGATCAATCGGCACACCGCACATCGGAATATCCTGCCCGAGATGCTTGCCACGCTTCGTCAAAACGATCCCAAGCGCCCGCGATGCAATTTCCGCATCGTCAAAGAAGAGCTCGTAAAAATCGCCCATCCTGTAAAACAATAGACAATCAGGATTAGCCGATTTGATCTCGACATACTGCGCCATCATCGGTGTCACACGATGTTCAGCGCCGTCTGCCGTTGCCTGATAAGATGCTTGAGTGTCATTCATGAATATATCTCTAGCAAAGAGCCGCCTTAGCTTCACGTCCTTGTTGCGGAGTTATCCGACATTTTTTGCATACGGGATCACTTCTTGAGATTTAAGGCATCCAAACCTAAGGTGCAGGCTCAATTAGAATAGATGGTTGATGATCGAATGATGCCCCCAGTCTCTGAAAGCTCGATACACGATGATCCTATTCTGGTTGCCTCATGATCGCCTTTGACGTCGCCCTCCCGATCGATGATGCACTGCCTGCGCTTCTTGCAGCTTTGAGCAAAAAAAACGTTGCCGTTCTCGTTGCACCACCGGGCGCGGGCAAAACAACGCGCGTGCCGCTTGCGCTCCTCGAAGCGGAATGGGTTCGCGGTGGAAAGATTCTTGTGCTTGAGCCGCGCAGGTTGGCGGCACGCGGCGCCGCAACGCGGATGGCGGCCACACTCGGTGAACAGGTTGGTGACAGGGTCGGGCTTCGGGTGAGGCTCGGTTCAAAAATTGGTCCGAAAACGCGGATTGAAGTTGTTACTGAAGGTATTTTCAGTCGGATGATTGTCGATGATCCCGAGTTGAAGGGAATTGCGGCCGTGCTGTTCGACGAGTTTCACGAGCGCTCGCTCGACGCGGATTTGGGCCTCGCTCTCGCTTTGGATGCGCAGGCTGGTTTCCGCGAGGATCTTCGTATCCTTGTGATGTCGGCAACGCTCGATGGGGCCCGCGTCGCTGAAATGCTTGGCGAAGCCGAGGTAATTGAGAGTGAGGGCAGGGCGTTTCCGGTTGAGACCCGTTATGTCGGGCGCGATCCCAACCGCCGGATCGAGGACGAGATGGTGGATGCCATCCTGCGGGCAGCCCGCGCGGAGGCAGGGTCCATTCTTGTATTTCTGCCCGGACAGGGCGAAATCAAACGCGTCGAAACCCGGCTACGTGAACAAATCCGCGATCCTCTGATCGATATCGCGCCACTCTTTGGCGCAATGGATCAGCAGGCGCAGGATCTTGCCGTTCAATCCGCCCGCCACGGCCGTCGCAAGATCGTGCTTGCAACGTCGATTGCCGAAACCTCGTTGACAATCGAGGGTGTTAGAATTGTCCTTGATTCAGGACTTGCGCGCGTTCCGCGTTACGAGGCCGGACTAGGGCTGACCCGTCTCGAAACGGTTCGTGTCTCGCGCGCTGCTGCGGATCAACGCCGGGGCCGCGCCGGACGAACCGAGCCGGGTATGTGTATCCGTCTGTGGGAAGAGGCAGCAACAGGTGCGATGGAAGCCTTCGCCCGTCCCGAAATCCTTTCCGCTGATTTGTCCGGTCTCGTGCTTGACTGTGCGGCTTGGGGGGTTAGCGACCTCAAGACACTCAAACTTCTCGACCAACCTCCCTCACCCGCCTTGAAGGAGGCTTCGTTGCTTCTCGAGAGCATCGGAGCCCTCGACGCCGACCGCCGGATCACTTCGGATGGTTTGAAAATAAGATCATTGCCGGTGCCGCCCCGTCTTGCCCGCATGATCATAACGGCAGGTCGAACCGGTGATGCACTCCTCGCTGCCTATATTTCCGCAATCCTCACCGAGCGAGGTCTGGGCGGCAACGAGGCACATTTGGGCCATCGGCTTGAAGCTTTTCAGCGCGATCGTTCATCCCGCGCCGACGAAATGCGGCGGCTTGCACGCGGATGGGCAAACCAGTCAGGTCATGACGGCCAAAGCGTGGATCGGGAGCGGGCCGGCCTCATCCTGTCTCTCGCCTATCCTGATCGCGTCGCCAAAGCCCGTGGTGCTCCCGGCCAGTTTTTGATGGCAAATGGCCGCGCCGCCTCGGTCGAGCCGCACGATTCGCTAGCCCGCGAACCGTTTTTAGCCGTCGCCGAAATTGCTGGCAGCGCCGCATCTGCCCGAATTCTGCTCGCCGCTCCAATGACTGCCGAGGCGGTTGATGATGCCTTTGCGGAGCACATAACGACTGAGGACGAACTCGTTTTTGATCGTTCTGCCGCAGCTTTGAGGGCGCGCCGCGTGCGCCGTCTCGGTGCATTGGTACTTGCCGAACAAACCCGCCCTGTGCCTGAAACAGAGGCTGCTGCACAATGTCTGGCAGACGGATTTGGCGTGTTGGGCGTCCCACGCTGGCCGCTCTCGAAAGCAACAAAACAATGGCGGGACCGGATCATGTTTCTCCGCCGGAATGATCCTGAATGGCCGGATTTATCCGATGAAGCGCTTCAGCGAACAGCGTCCAACTGGCTCGCACCATATCTGATCGGCAAGACATCGCTCGGATCAGTCGACGCCGATCTGATGAACCGGGCATTGAATTCATTGCTCGAATGGGCGATGTCGCGCCGTCTCGACGAGGAAGCGCCAACCCATTTCATGGCACCAACAGGCAACGCGCATCCTATTGATTACGAGGCAGAGGAAGGCCCCGTATTGGCGATTCGCGTGCAGGAATTGTTTGGTCTGAAACTCCATCCCGCAATCGCCAAAGGCCGCCTTCCACTCATGCTGCATTTGCTCTCGCCGGGTCATCGCCCGATCCAGATTACCAAGGATCTACCCGGCTTCTGGCGCGGTTCGTGGGCCGATGTGAAATCTGAAATGAAGGGACGCTATCCGAAGCATCCATGGCCCGATGATCCTGCCAACGCCCTGCCGACTGCGCGTGCCAAACCGCGTGGAACATGATCCTCACCGCGTCGCCATATAGCCCGCTACCATCAATTCCGCCGTTGCGGGGTTGCACGCCATCGGGATGTTGTAGACCAGAGCCAACCGCGTCAGAGCTTTCACATCCACGTCATGCGGATGCGGTGACAGCGGATCAACAAAGAAAACGAGCCCGTCAATCCGTTCCTCGGCGATGAGTGCGCCAATCTGTTGGTCGCCACCCATCGGGCCGCTTTTCATGCGGGTGATACTCAATTCGGGACATCGCTCCAGAATACGACCGCCAGTTGTACCGGTTGCGACGATGTCACATTGCGCCAGTTGCAAGCGGTGCCGCTCTGCCCATTCCACCATCTGATTTTTCATCTGGTCATGCGCAATCAACGCAATTCTGAATCGGGCCATTTTCGGTTACTTTCCTCTAAGACGTCAGACTTATGATCATAACGGATCAATTGGTGAAGAAAAGTGGCAACATAAACGGCTCATGCGGTCGAATGAACCAATGCGCTTCTGTCATAAATTTCATTTGAATCCATTCGATAATCTGCTTCACCTGACGTCAAACCCGTGCGATGCTGACAGTAGGGAAGGCTGTCAACGGCCTCGCTCTATCACAGGGCTTCTGCTTCCGGAGCCTGATTGCTAATCATAAGGGGTTGCTCATGCGCATTCTATCTCTTGGCCTGCTGCTTGCTGGCGCAATGACCGTTGCGGCGCACGCCGAAACGGTTAAGCCGGCCATCGTCTACGATCTTGGCGGAAAATTCGATAAATCATTCAATGAAGGCGTATTCCGCGGCGCCGAACAGTTCCAGAAGTCCTCAGGCGTCGAGTTCCGCGACTTCGAAATCCAGAACGACGCCCAGCGCGAACAGGCGCTCCGCCGCTTCGCGAAGGATGGCTTCTCGCCGATTCTCGCCGTTGGCTTCAGCCAGGCCTCCGCGGTCGAGAAGGTTGCCAAGGAATTTCCGAAGACCAAATTCACGATCATCGACATGGTGGTTGATGCTCCGAACGTGCAGTCGGTCGTGTTCAAAGAGCAGGAAGGCTCCTTCCTCGTTGGTCTTCTGGCAGCAAAAGCCTCGAAGAGCGGCAAGGTCGGTTTCGTTGGCGGCATGGATATTCCGCTGATCCGCCGTTTTGCCTGTGGCTACGTGCAGGGTGCCAAATTCGCCAATCCGAAGGCTGAAGTGCTCCAGAACATGACCGGCACAACAGGTGCGGCATGGAATGATCCGGTGAAGGGAGCCGAACTCACCAAGTCGCAGATCGACCGTGGTGTCGACGTTGTTTATCACGCCGCTGGCGGCACCGGCGTCGGCGTTCTTCGTGCGGCTGCAGATGCAGGAAAACTCGGCATCGGCGTCGATTCAAACCAGAACGGCATGCACCCCGGCAAGGTTCTCACCTCCATGCTAAAGCGCGTCGACAATGCCACCATCGCCTCCTTCCAAGCCGCAAAAGACGGCACATGGAAAGCCGGTATCAGCGTTCTCGGCCTCAAAGAGAATGGCGTCGGCTGGGCGCTGGATGACAACAACAAGGCGCTCATCACGGCGGACATGAAGTCTGCGGTTGATGCGGCTGCTGCGGATATCTCCTCTGGCAAGATCGTGGTCCACGACTATATGTCGGACAGCAAGTGCCCGGAATAAGACCTGAAGTGGCGGGACAAGCTCCCGCCATCTCCCTGTCGGGTATCGACAAACGCTTCGGTGAGGTTCGCGCCAACAAGGATGTGAACCTCACGGTTGCGCGCGGCTCCGTGCACGGCATTGTCGGCGAAAACGGTGCCGGCAAATCGACGCTAATGTCGATCCTGTACGGCTTCTACGAGGCTGATCGCGGCGAAATCCGGATCAACGGCAATTTGGTGCGTATCCGCTCGCCGAAAGAGGCAATTGCCAACGGAATTGGCATGGTGCACCAGCATTTCATGCTGGTGGAGCCGCTCAGCGTCATCGACAATGTCATGCTGGGAGCCGAAGGTGGTGCGATGCTCGCCAAAGGCGAAGCGAAAATGCGTGCGGCACTGGCAAAACTCTCTGCTGACTATGGTCTGGCGATTGATCCCGATGCAATTGTCGGTGAATTGCCCGTTGGCCTGCAACAGCGCGTCGAGATTCTGAAAGCGCTTGTGCGTGGTGCCGAAATCCTGATCCTCGATGAACCAACGGCCGTCTTGACACCCGATGAAGCCGAGCAGCTTTTCGCCCTGCTTCATGCGCTTGCCAGCCAAGGCAAAACAATCGTTCTGATCACCCATAAACTGCATGAAATCATGGCTGTAACCGATCATGTCTCCGTCATGCGACGGGGCGAGATGGTGGCGACGCTTGAAACCGCCGCGACGTCCCCCGCCGAACTCGCCGACCGCATGGTTGGCCGCCATGTCCTGCTCGATGTCAGCAAAGGCACCGCCCATCCGGGTGCAGTCCGCCTGACTGTTGAGAACCTCGTTATCCGCGATGCTCATGGCTCGCTGAAGGTCAAAAACATCAATTTTTCGCTTCGCGCCGGTGAAATTCTCGGCCTTGCAGGCGTCGCCGGTAACGGCCAGAGCGAACTTCTTGAAGCGCTCGCCGGCATCATCCAACCCACTTTGGGCCGTATTCTTCTCGATGGCGACGATCTCGCGCTGACGGCCCCCACACCCGCCGATCGACGTACCCATGGCGTGCTGCATATCCCGGAAGACCGCCAGCGCATGGGGCTTGTTTCAGCTTTCAGCGCGGCGGAGAGCATGATTTTGGGGTTCCAGTCCGAGGTCGGTTTCGGTTCAGGCCCGATGCTCTCGACCGAAGCCGTCCGTGCGCACACAGAAACCCAGATGGAAGCCTATGACATCCGCCCGCGCGATCCCTCGTTGAAAACCTCCAAATTTTCCGGCGGCAACCAGCAAAAGATCGTGCTCGCCCGCGAGATCGAACATCACCCGAAAGTGCTTCTCGTCGGCCAACCAACGCGCGGCGTCGATGTAGGTGCAATCGAATTCATCCATAAACGCCTGATAGCCCTGCGCGATGCCGGCGTCGCCATCCTCCTTGTCTCCGTTGAGCTTGATGAGATCATGTCACTCTCCGACCGCATCATCGTCATGTGCGGCGGCGTGATCACCGGCGAGCGCACGCCCGAAACAACGAATGACCGTGACCTCGGTCTCTTGATGGCAGGCGTCACGGAGCGCGCCGCATGAGTGCCCCCATCGAACTCCCGAAATGGGCCGACGTCAGCCTTGTTCCTGTGCTCGCCGTCATCGTCGCGTTTCTCGTCGCAGGCCTCGTTGTGCTTGGCATTGGCGAAAGCCCGGTCCGGGCCAGCATACTTCTCGTTCAAGGCGCGCTCGGCTCCGGTGAGGGCATTGGCTACACCCTCTACTACGCCACAAATTTCATCTTCACCGGGTTGGCCGTTGCTGTTGCCTTCCACGCAGGCCTCTTCAATATTGGCGGCGAGGGGCAAGCAACGATGGGCGGGCTCGGCGCGGCGCTCATCTGCTTGAAACTCGATTTCCTGCCTTGGTGGATCGTACTGCCGCTCGCGATTATGGGTGCCATGGCCTTTGGCGCCGTCTGGGCCTTCATTCCTGGCTGGTTGCAGGTCAAACGCGGCAGTCATGTCGTCATCACGACGATCATGTTCAATTTTCTGGCGGCCACTCTGGTCGTGTATTTGCTGGTGAATGTTATCGGTAAACCGGGTTCCATGTCGCCCGAAACACGTGTGTTCGAGGCTTCCGCCCATCTGCCCTATCTGCATGAGGCACTGGCCGCTTTCGGCATCACCATTCCCCAGTCGCCCCTAAACCTCTCCTTCGTTATCGCGCTCGTGGCGTCCTTTCTTGTCTGGCTGCTCATCTGGCACACAAAACTTGGCTATGCGATCCGCACCGTCGGCCATAGCCCGTCCGCTGCCACCTATGCCGGCATTTCAATCGGCAAGATCACGATGATCACCATGGCCATTTCCGGCGCCCTTGCAGGACTGCTCGCCGTCAATGAAATTCTTGGTGTTCAGGGCCGCCTGTTGCTCGAATTCTCCAGCGGCTACGGCTTTATCGGCATTGCCGTTGCACTGATGGGCCGGGCCCACCCGCTCGGCATTATTCTGGCCGCTATTTTGTTCGGCATGCTCTATCAGGGCGGCACCGAGCTGTCCTTCGAAATGCCGCGCGTCACGCGGGACATGATTGTCGCCATTTCCGGTCTGGTGATCCTTTTCGCAGGCGCGCTCGATGGGCTCATCCGCCGCCCCATGGCTGGTGCCTTCGCGCGTCTCCTGAAGAGCGAGGGGTGAGGCGATGGAAATCTACGCCACCCTGATTGCCATCACCGAGTCGGGCCTTCGCCTCAGCGTACCGCTGATCTTCGCCTGCCTTGCGGGCTTATGGTCGGAGCGTTCCGGCGTGGTCGATATCGGCCTTGAGGGCAAAATGCTCGCCGCCGCTTTTGCCGCCGCCGCCGCCGCGAGCGCCACCAATAGCGCGGTCATCGGGTTGGCGGCAGGCATCATCGCCTCCGTCGGCTTTGCCCTCATCCATGGTTTCGCCGCCATCAGCCAGCGCGGTAACCAGATCGTCTCGGGCGTCGCGATCAATATGCTTGCCGCAGGCCTCACCGCGCTCGTCGGCAATGCGTGGTACGCGCAAGGCGGACGAACGCCACCGCTTGAAGGAGATGCCCGTTTCCAGCCGCTCACTTGGCCGGGCACGGAGAGCATCGATCAAATCCCCGTCATCGGCCCGCTTTACGCGCATATTCTCTCGGGCCATTCCGCCTTGGCCTATTGCGCGCTTATTGCCACCATTCTCAGCGGCTTCGTCTTGGCCCGCACACGTTTCGGCCTCCGCCTCCGCGCCGTTGGTGAGAACCCGGCGGCAGTGGATACCGCAGGCGTCTCGGTAACAAAGCTGCGCTATGCCGCCGTGATCATTGCAGGCGTGTTGTGCGGCTTTGGCGGGGCCTATTTGTCCCTCGGGCAGGCAGCAGGCTTCCTCACCAATATGACAGCGGGGAAAGGCTTCATCGCGTTGGCAGCACTGATTTTCGCCAAATGGCGCGCATGGCCCGCCTTTTGGACCTGCCTGCTTTTTGGTCTTCTCGACGCCGTAGCCATCAGATTGCAAGGCGTCGTTGTTCCGGGCATTGGCCAAATCCCCGTGCAAGCCATTCAGGCCTTGCCCTATCTCATGACTGTTGTTCTGCTCGCGGGCTTTATTGGCAAAGCCATTCCGCCCAAAGCCTCCGGCTTGCCTTACGTGAAAGAACGCTGATGAATGATGCCCTGAAAGCCCTTTTTGACGTTGCCGACAGCGCCGCCAAACAGGCCTATGCACCCTATTCGAAATTCTCCGTCGGTGCCGCCATCCGCACGCCATCGGGCGGTATTATCAGCGGCTGCAATGTCGAGAACGCTGCCTATCCCGCAGGCACCTGCGCCGAAGCGGGCGCGATTGCCGCCATGGTCGCTGCGGGCGAAACCCGCATCACCGAGATCGCGATTGTCGGCCTGAAAAGCAACCCGTGTTACCCCTGCGGCGCGTGTCGCCAGCGTATCTTCGAATTTTCCGACGCCGCCACCCGCGTTCATCTCCGCGATGGAGCAAATGGCGAAGCCATCACCCATACGATTGACGCGCTATTGCCGCACGCTTTCGGCCCGAGAGATTTAGCATGATCAACCTTGTTCCCGATGCTATTGCCAGTCTGAAAGAATGGGGCATTGAAGGCCCGTTCGAGTATGGCCTTGTCTTGGGCACCGGTCTTGGTCCGGTCGCTGAACTCATCGAAAATCCCGTCATCGTTCCCTATGCTCAACTCCCCGGCTTCCCGAAAGGTCAGGTCTCGGGTCATTCCGCGCGCATTGTCGCAGGCCGGATTGGCAAATCCCGCGTCTTTGCCATGCAGGGCCGCGCGCATTATTACGAGCATGGTGACGCTGCGATCATGCGCACGCCTGTCGAGACCATGGCGGCACTCGGCATCAAAAATCTGGTCCTCACCAATGCGGCAGGGTCTCTCCTCGAAGACGTGCCCCCCGGCGCACTCGCGCTCATCGGCGACCACATAAACCTGTCAGGTGTTAATCCCCTGATTGGCCTCACCGACGACAGCCGATTTGTGCCGATGGTTGATGCCTACGATCCCGACATGCGTCAGGCCTTAAGAGCCGCCGCCGCGAAAGCCGGTATTCCCCTTCCCGAAGGCATCTATCACTGGTTCCCCGGCCCGAGCTTCGAAACCCCCGCCGAAATCCGTGCCTCGAAACTGCTTGGTGCCACATTGGTCGGCATGTCGACCGTACCGGAAGTCATCCTCGCCCGCCGCCTCGGCTTGCGCGTCGCCGGAATTTCCATGGTCACCAATTACGGCGCAGGCCTCTTCGGCGGCGCACCCTCCCACGCCGAGACAAAGAGTGTTGCGGCAGAGGCGGGTGAAAAAATGAAGGCTTTATTGGGTAGGTTTTTTAATAATCGATAGGCAGCAACGCCCCACCGTCATGGCAGGGCCATGACAGCAAAGAATTTCGTCTGAACGCGGCATACTGATTTAAATTAATGAACCTCTAATGAAATAGGATTGGTTTCATGATTTATAATATTTCCGGCTCCACTAGATTTGTAATATTGATTGGAAAATTAGCGTTTAAATTTCCAAAAATTTCAAATTTTATGAAAGGAATGGAAAACAACAAAATTGAATATGTGCGATTTAGAGAATATCCAAATTTAAATTTATGTCCAATTTATCTGAGTGTTCCATTTGGGTTATTAAATATAATGCCAAAATGTACTATGATGGACTCCAATATAAGTAAGTACGATTATTTAATCAAAGTTAACATATTTCTGGAGAACGGATTAAAAAATCCAGATTTAGGTTGGTATACAGAAGACTGTACTCCAAAAAATTTAGGCTGTTTTAAAAAGAGAATTGTTCGGGTTGATTATGGTAATACTTGATACTTAAAATTTGATATTTATTTCCGTTTCGCTTACGGCCAAACTGTATTATTGAACTTTTCCTGCCAACGCCCCAACCCCCTCACGATAAGTCGGGTAGCGCAACACAACTCCCAATTCCTCGCGGATCAGTCGGTTCGAAACGCGTTTGTTGTCCGCATAAAAACTCCGCGCCATCTCGCTCATCACCGCCTTCTCGAACGGTACTTCGGGCGGCGGTTCGCGACCCACCAACTGAGCCGCATAGAGCAACACGTCCTGTGGTGGTGCGGGCTCATTGTCGGAGACATTGTAAATCGCACCATTGCGCGGCTTTTCTATTGAGGCCATCAGCACCTGTGCGATATCGTCGACATGGATGCGGTTGAACACCTGCCCCTTTTTGATCACGCGTTGCGCGCGTTGCTCGAGATTGAGGATCGGGTTTCGCCCCGGCCCGTAAATCCCCGCCAACCGAAAAATCTGTGTCGCCTTGCCGGAGCGCTTCCCCAGCGCGAGCCATTCCTGCTCCACCTCGACGCGGCGATGCGTCCGCGCATGGCTTGGCCGCGGCGGAACACTTTCATCCACCCAGCCACCATCGGCATCGCCATAAACCCCGATCGTCGAGAGATAGCCGATCCAGCGCAGGCGCGGCGATGTTTCAATCGCATGTTGAAACCGTCGCAAAACAGGATCACCCGCTTCGTCCGGCGAAATCGACACCAGCACTGCATCAGCATCCCGCAATGCGATTTCAATCTCGGGATCAGCCAAATCGGGGTTGAACACACCCACACGGACCTTGCCCTTCGAGAGTATTTTCGCCTTCTCTTCCGTGCGGACAGTCGCGAAAATCTGCTCGAAATGACCTCCGCTATGCCGCACAAAGCCCTGCGCCGTAAATCCGAGACCAAAAATCACAAGGTTCATGAAAGCTCCTGCCACTCGGCGATCACATCCGGGTCATGCTCAAATGACAAATAGGTATTTTTCCGCTCAAAAAAAGTCTCCCGCGACATTAATCGCGAGAGCGCCCACACCGCCGCACCTCGCACCAGTGATGACGCGTCTCCAAGCAATCGCTCCGCCTCCTGAGCCAAATCACCCTGTCCCGAATTGCCGATTGCAATCAGCACATTCCGGATGAAACGCTCCCGCCCCGTGCGCTTGATCGGCGTACCCGCAAACCGCGTTCGAAAAGCTTGATCATCGAGCCGTACCAATTCGCTGAGCGACGGAGCGGCGAGATCGTCACGCGCCGCAAGCTTCGTTTCTCGTCCAGCCTCGGCAAATTTGTTCCAGGGGCAGACGGCGAGGCAATCATCACAGCCGAAGATACGATTGCCGATTCCTTCGCGGAGTTCACGGGCAATCGGCCCCTTGTGCTCGATCGTCAAATAGGAAATGCAACGTCGCGCATCGAGTTGATAGGGTGCCGGAAACGCATTGGTCGGGCAGGCGGAAAGGCAGCGGGTGCAAGATCCGCAATGGTCGGCTTCCGGATCGTCCGGCGGCAGTTCCGCCGTCGTGAAAATCGCCCCCAGAAACAGCCAGGAACCATGCTCACGAGACACCAGCACCGTATGCTTTCCCTGCCAGCCGAGACCAGCTGCCGCAGCCAACGGTTTTTCCATGACGGGTGCAGTATCGACAAACACCTTCACGGCCTCATTCTCTGCCGCCAGAACGCCTGCAATCTGCTTGAGCTTTCCCTTGATTACATCATGATAATCGCGTGAACGGGCATAGACGGAAATGACACCCCGATCCTTGAGGTTTAATGCTGCAAGCGGGTCGCTCTCGGGCGCATAGCTCATCCCGAGCATCACAATGCTGCGGACATCTTCCCACAGGATTTTCGGATTTGCACGTTCCGCAACCCGCTCGGCCATCCAGTCCATACTACCGTGAAAGCCTTTGGCAAGATGCGCTTTCAAATGGTCCTGAGCGTGAGGAATAGCATCAGGTGTCGTCACGCGGAGTGTGACGAACCCCTCGTCGCGGGCACGCTCCATTAACCGCGATTTGAGGGTATCGGGCGTCAGAAATCAAGATCCGCGTAGTGGGATGCCGCTTCCATCCCTGCTACCCGATCAGACAGCAGCGTCCGGAAGGACGGGCGGGATTTCACCCGCGCGTACCAGATTTTTGCTGGCTCGTATTCGCTCCACGGCACATCACCCAGATAGTCGGCAACCGAAAGATGTGCGGCAGCCGCGAGATCGGCATAGCTCAATCTGTTCCCTGCAAGCCAGTTTCGCTGCGCTGTCAGGAACCCGATATAGGCAAGATGATACCTGATATTGTTCCGGGCCGCACGAATAGCCGCCATGTCCGGCGCCCCGCCGCCCTGTGCCTGCGGCATGAAACGCTTGGTGATTTTTTCGTGCAGCAGATGGACGGTCACTTCCTCGAACATCTTCGCATTGAACCACGCCATCAACCGCCTCACCTCCACCCGTCCCTTCGGATCATCGGGCAAAAACCGGTGCTCGCCGAGCGCAAGACCTCTTGTCTCGTCGAGATATTCCGCGATCACTTCCGCCCCCGGAACGGCCCCGACCTGTTCTTCCTCGTAGACAGGCGTCGTTCCTGCGGGATTGAGCAACAGGAATTCCCTCCGCCGCTCCCAAACAAGTTCTTCCACAAGGTCGGGCTCTATACCGAATTCACCTAAAACCAGTCGGATAAATCGGGAATGAGGACAAAATCGGGCTTGATACAGAACTGCCATTGCGCTCGTTTGAACTCTTTGAGGTTTGAAGGGCATAAAGCCCGTGGTGCTTCAGTCGCAACATCCGCACATTATCGGGATGGCACGCAATTACTGCACCGTATATAGCCACATCATTGTCAAAACAATGTGATTCGAGTTTCAAATTTCCCTGCTATCCACCGCCAATTCAAAGTCGAGAAACGAGGCAAGCCATGGATCCTGCATTTTTAAAAGCAATCGCACTCGGTATTATCGAAGGATTGACAGAGTATCTGCCTGTTTCATCTACCGGCCATCTGCTTCTTGCGGAGCATTTTCTTGGCCTCGGCTTCGGGGATCCCGTTTTTGACAAAACATTTGCCGTCCTGATCCAATTGGGATCCATCCTTGCTCTCGCTTTGGTGTATTTCCAACGCCTATTCAGGGTGTTGCTCGACGCACCCAAAAGCGCCGAAGCACGAAATTTCATCTTGGGTATTCTGATCGCGTTTCTCCCGGCAGCACTCCTCGGTGTTGTCCTGCACGGATTTATCAAGGGCATACTGTTCAATCCGATGATTGTCTGCGTTACGCTGATTGCCGGCGGGATCATTCTTCTGATTGTAGATCGTTTGCCGCAGCAGCAGCGCCACCAGAACGCCATGACGTTTCCATTACCCATGGCACTGAAGATCGGCATTCTGCAATGCGCCGCCCTGATCCCGGGCGTCTCCCGCTCCGGTGCGACCATCGTTGGTGCCATGTTGCTAGGCGCAGATAAGCGGTCCGCAGCGGAATTCTCGTTTTTTCTCGCCATTCCGACAATGGTCGGTGCATTCGCCTATGACCTATACAAGAATTTTGCGATCCTCGGCGCAGCGGATTTTCAACTGATCGGTATTGGCTTTCTGGCGTCGTTCGTCATGGGCTTGCTCGTCATTACCGGCCTGCTCACCTATGTCTCGAAGCATGGGTTTGCTGTTTTCGCCTGGTGGCGTATTTTTCTTGGCTCCGCCGGTCTTCTGGGGTTTCTCGTTTTGGGCTAGGAAGCCACCTCTTTTTTCTGCTTGGGCATCGGCGTTTTCGGCTCGAACCGGCACAGATCCTTGATCGGGCAGCGCCAGCATTCCGGCGCGCGTGCCTTACATAAATAACGTCCGTGCAGAATCAACCAATGATGCGCGTGTAGCGCATACGCTGCCGGAATGACTTTTTCGAGCCCGCTTTCGATGGCCTCCGGCGTTTTGCCGATGGCAAGCGGGATGCGGTTCGAAACCCGAAACACATGCGTATCAACCGCCATGGTTGGCCAGCCAAAGGCCATATTCAACACGACATTGGCGGTTTTCCGGCCAACGCCTGGCAGCTTCACCAGTGCATCCCGATCTTCCGGCACCTCTCCCTGATGATCCGCGATCAACGCCTTTGACAAGGCAATCACGTTCTTCGCCTTGTTACGAAACAGCCCGATCGTCTTCACATGCTCGCGGACTTCATCCTCCCCGAGCGCGACCATCTTTTCCGGCGTGTTGGCGATTTTGAACAAAGCGCGCGTCGCCTTGTTCACGCCCGCATCCGTCGCCTGCGCCGAGAGCACAACCGCGACAAGCAGAGTGAACGCATTCACATGCTCGAGCTCGCCCTTTGGCTCGGGTTCCGCAGCACGAAACCGACGAAACACTTCTTCGATCTGCTCCGGTGGCAGAGTGCTCGGCCCCTTCGCCGTTCTGCGCTTTGCCAAGGCCTTTTTCGGCGTGGCAATCCGCCCCGCTTTGACTATTGTTTGTTTGGATGTTTTTGCCATAGGGAATAGTTTATAGATATCATCACACCGTTTTCGCAAGCTGTCGGGTGTTATCATCATGGCCGAACCTGATCCTCAAACACTTCTCGATGTCAGTCTCCGCCCGCACCGGTCGTTACAACTTGGCGGGTTCAGGCTGGTGATGGTTTTGGTGGCTATCGCAAGTTTCATCGCGAGCATTCCCTTCATTGTGCTGGGGTTCTGGCCGGTTGCAGGTTTTTACGGTCTTGATGCCATCCTGCTCTACATTGCCCTGCGTTCGAGTTTCAACGCAGCCAAGAGCGTAGAACATCTGAATATCAGCCCCTTCGATATCCTGCTCCGGAAGGTTGATCCCTCGGGCGAGGTTCGGGAGTGGCATTTCAACCCGCTTTGGACGCGTTTGACGCGGGATGTCCACGATGAATTCGGGGTCCAGCGTGTCACTCTTGTTTCGCGTGGCGAGGCAGTCGCCATTGGCCAGTTTCTATCTCCTGACGAAAAGGACGCTCTGTGGCGGCGTTTGTCCGCGGCCTTGACGCAGGCCAAACGGGGCCCCGATTATTCAAAAGCCTGATCCGCGTTTTCGGGTGGTGCAGCCCTCCGCTTGGCCTATAATCGGCGATGCAACGCGGGGAGCATCCGGCATATGAAAACTTCAGTGACCCTGATCCAAGATGGCGAGGCAGAAAATCCGCTCCTCGGCGCCATGACCGATTATGACAAGGTTCGCCGCGCGCTCGCTTTCATTTTTGAAACATGGCGCGACCAGCCCTCGCTTGACGCCGTTGCCGACCATGTCGACCTCTCCACCGCCCATCTCAATCATCTGTTCCGTCGCTGGGCGGGCCTGTCGCCAAAAGCCTTCCTTCAGGCCATCACGATAGATCACGCCAGACGTTTGCTCCGCGACTCCGCCAGCATCCTCGATGCCTCGCTTGATCTCGGCCTGTCAGGGCCTGCGCGCTTGCACGATCTCTTTGTTACACACGAAGCCATGTCACCCGGGGATTGGAAAGCGGGTGGCGCGGGACTTTCGCTTCACTACGGATTTCATCCCTCTCCCTTCGGCGAAGCCATTATTGTCTGCACTGAACGGGGCATTGCCGGTATCGGCTTTGTCGATGAGGGTGACCGCGCAGCAGCACTCGCCGATATGGTCCGGCGTTGGCCCAAAGCGGTGTACATTGAAAACGGCGCCATTACCGGCCCGTTCGCTTCGCGCGCCTTCACGCCCGATCTTTGGCGGCGCGATGCGCCGCTCAAAGTCATCTTTATTGGTTCGGATTTCGAGATCAGCGTCTGGAAGGCACTGCTCCATATTCCTTTCGGCTCGGCGACAACCTATTCCGATATCGCTTCCCAAGTCGGCAAGCCGAACGCAGCACGCGCTGTTGGCGCGGCTATTGGTAGAAACCCAGTTTCTTTCGTGGTTCCCTGCCATCGCGTTGTTGGAAAATCTGGCGCTTTAACCGGCTACCATTGGGGATTAACCCGCAAACGAGCGATCCTCGGGTGGGAGGCGGGGCAGATTTCAGGGCCTGATTCTTGATTTAACGCAAATGAACGGTGATTTTCGCAAATTGCTGTGCCTCCGCTCCTTGAAGCCTGCTATTCACCCCCCTATATACCCCCCACAAACGAGGCCGTTGCGGCCTCATGCTCTCGGAGATCGGTTGTCGCGGCGAATATTCTCGTCGCGTCGGCCAGAGTTGGTGCCGCTTCGGGGCCCGACGATCTCGCTAGGATAGGGGAAGACCATGGCTAAAGTAATCGGTATTGATCTCGGAACAACAAATTCCTGCATCGCGGTGATGGATGGTACCACACCGAAAGTGATCGAGAATGCGGAAGGCGCGCGGACGACCCCGTCTGTTGTCGCGTTCACAGACTCGGAAGAGCGTTTGGTCGGCCAGCCCGCCAAGCGGCAGGGCGTTACCAACCCTGAAGCAACATTCTTTGCGATCAAGCGTTTGATCGGCCGCACCTATGCCGACCCGATGACGCAGAAGGACAAGGGACTGGTTCCCTACGACATCGTCAAGGGCGGCAATGGCGACGCATGGGTCAAGGCACGCGGTAAATCCTATTCGCCCTCACAGATTTCAGCCTTCATTCTGCAAAAAATGAAGGAAACAGCCGAAGCCTATCTCGGTCAGGAAGTAACCCAGGCCGTCATCACGGTTCCTGCCTATTTCAATGACGCCCAGCGTCAGGCAACCAAGGATGCCGGCAAGATTGCGGGTCTGGAAGTTCTGCGCATCATCAATGAGCCGACGGCGGCGGCACTCGCTTACGGCCTCGATAAGCGCAAGACGGGTACAATTGCCGTGTATGATCTCGGCGGCGGCACTTTCGACGTGTCCATCCTTGAAATCGGGGATGGCGTGTTCGAAGTGAAGTCCACCAACGGTGACACCTTCCTCGGCGGTGAAGATTTCGACATGCGTCTCGTCGAGTATTTGGCAGACGAGTTCAAGAAGGAGCAGGGCATTGACCTGAAAAAGGACAAGCTCGCTTTGCAGCGCCTCAAGGAAGCAGCCGAAAAGGCCAAGATCGAGCTTTCCTCTGCAGCCCAGACTGAAATCAATTTGCCCTATATCACGGCTGATGCAACGGGCCCGAAGCATCTTGCGCTAAAACTCACCCGGTCGAAGTTCGAAGCTCTCGTTGACGATCTCGTTCAGCGCACCATTGAGCCTTGCAAAAAAGCACTCAAGGATGCTGGCCTGAAGGCCGGTGACATCGACGAAGTGATCCTCGTCGGCGGTATGACCCGCATGCCGAAGGTTCAGGAAGTTGTGAAGAACTTCTTCGGCAAGGAGCCGCATAAGGGCGTCAATCCGGATGAAGTCGTCGCCATTGGCGCAGCCGTTCAAGCTGGCGTTCTGCAAGGTGATGTCAAGGACGTTCTCTTGCTCGACGTTACCCCACTTTCGTTGGGCATCGAGACGTTGGGTGGCGTGTTCACCCGGTTGATCGACCGCAACACCACGATCCCGACCAAGAAGAGTCAGATTTTCTCCACCGCTGAAGACAATCAGACAGCTGTGACGATCCGCGTCTTCCAGGGCGAGCGCGAAATGGCGCAGGACAATAAGAGCCTCGGCCAGTTCGATCTCGTCGGTCTGCCGTCCGCTCCGCGCGGTGTGCCGCAGATTGAAGTAACCTTCGATATCGACGCGAACGGCATCGTCAATGTGTCAGCAAAAGACAAGGCGACGAACAAGGAACAGCAGATCCGCATTCAGGCATCTGGTGGTCTGTCAGACGCCGAGATCGAAAAGATGGTCAAGGACGCCGAGGCCCACGCGGCTGAGGATAAGGAACGGCGCGAGTTGGTCGAAGCCCGTAATCACGGCGAGAGCTTGGTGCATTCGACCGAGAAATCGCTGTCGGATTTTGGTGACAAAGTCGGTGCAGCTGAGAAGGGTGCGATCGAAACCGCGATGGAGGCTTTGAAGACGGCTTTGGCCGGCGAAGATCCTGAAGTCATCAAGGCACGCACGAATGATCTGATGCAGGCGTCGATGAAGCTGGGTGAAGCCATGTATGCGAACCAGCAGGATCAGGGCGAAGGCGATGATGATGCTGGTTCTGATGCGCATGATGCCGACAAGGACGATGTGATCGATGCCGAATTCCGTGAAGTCGGCGACGATGACAAGAAGAAGCGGGCCTGATAAGGCTCGGTCATGATCGCAAAATCTTTCCGAATCGATGAAACGCCCGGTGCCGAAAGGCGCCGGGTGCTTTTTGTTTTGGATATAGCGCGATTGAGCCCTAATCGTTCGGTAATGGTCTGAAGATGAGCAAGCGCGATTATTATGATGTTCTCGGCGTGGCGAAGACGGCGAGCGAAGCCGAGCTGAAGTCGGCCTTTCGCAAGCTTGCGATGCAGCATCACCCGGATCGCAATGCAGGCGATGCCGAGGCAGAGACAAAATTCAAGGAACTCAACGAGGCCTATCAAATTCTCTCCGACCCGCAGAAGCGCCCAGCCTATGATCGCTATGGTCATGCGGCATTCGAGCAGGGCGGCGGAGGCGGGGCTGGGGGCTTCACCGGAGATTTCGGGGCCTCAATGTCCGATATCTTCGAAGACCTCTTCGGCGATCTCAGCGGCCGTGGACGTCAACGCCAATCCAACGGTCGCGAGCGCGGTGCAGATGTTCGCTACAGCGTTGAAATTTCATTGGATGACGCCTTTTCCGGAAAGACGGTCAGCGTCACAATTCCCACATCGATTTCTTGCGAACCTTGCGGAGGAACGGGCGCAAAGGCCGGCTCCAAACCAAAGGCCTGCCCGACCTGTGGCGGTCATGGCCGTGTTCGCGCCAGTCAGGGGTTCTTTTCGATCGAACGCACCTGTCCGCGGTGTCAGGGGCGCGGCGAGATCATCGATGATCCCTGCCGCCAATGCGGCGGTGCGGGGCGCACCAAGAAAGAACGCACGCTTTCCGTCAATATTCCCGCAGGCGTTGAGGATGGCACCCGGATCCGCCTGAGCGGCGAAGGCGAGGGGGGGCTGAGAGGCGGCCCCTCCGGCGATCTCTATATTTTTCTATCAATTCAACCACATGCCTATCTCCGTCGTGATGGTGCCGATCTCTATTGCATGGTGCCTATTTCATTCACGGTGGCCGCCCTCGGAGGTCACATCAATGTTCCCGTCATCGGCGGTGAGATGAAACAGGTCACAATTCCGGAAGGCACCCAGACAGGTCGCCAGATTCGGCTACGGGGAATGGGAATGCCCATCTTGCGTTCGCGCGAAAAGGGTGATCTCTATGTTCAGGTTGTCGTCGAGACACCGCAGAAATTGACGGCTCGCCAGCGAGAACTATTGCGTGAACTTGAGAACGATAGCGGCACGGACAACGCCGCCGATCAGGCTGGTTTTTTCGAAAAGATGAAGAGTTTCATTTCGGGTAATGATGATTGACGAACTGAACGATTAAAGTGTCGCCTGCGTTATTTTCTAACCCCTTATCCCGATCTGGAGGCGATCATTGCCAAGCTTGGGCGAAAAACGGCGCGGCAAACGCCATGACGGTTCAAAAGCAGCTTCTCAGAACACCAACGCCGCTGCCCGGTTTGGTCGTGCGCTTGCTGATAATGCCCGCTTCATCGGTACATGGTTCAACAAGCCCCTTCTGACTGGGGCAGTTGTCCCGTCGGGTGCTGATCTCGCCCGGATGATGGCATGCTACGTTGATGCTGACCGCAGCGGCCCGATAATCGAGCTTGGTCCGGGGACCGGCGTTATTACAGATGCTTTGTTGCAACGTGGTATCGCCGAAGAGCGACTCATTCTGATCGAGTTTGATCCCGATTTCTGCACGTTGTTGCGCCGCCGATTTCCGAAAGCTTTGGTTGTTCAGGGCGACGCCTATGCACTTCAGAAAGCGGTTGATCCGCTTCTGTTTGGCACAGTTGCGGCGATTGTCTCGGGCTTGCCGCTGTTCACAAAGCCTGAGTCCATACGCCTTCGCCTCCTGCGTGACGCATTCAATGTGTTGCAAAAGGGAGCTCCCTTCATTCAATTCACCTATGCGGTCATCTCCCCCATCCCGTTGCGCGCACGTGGTTTCATTGCTGAACGTTCCTCCCGTGTCTGGCGAAATATGCCGCCTGCACGCGTCTGGATCTATCGCCGATTCGATGGCCCGCATATCCGTCAGACACGCCGTTCGGCCCTTGCTTTGATGCGTCGAATCAGGGAACGCACAGATCGCCTTGGTGCTGATTTGCGCTCGAAGGTGATATCGAAGCTTCCGCAAAGCTGATTGCGGATTTCTGGAGTCGCGATCAATGCCGAAAATCGACCCGCGCGATCGCCTGATCGTTGCGCTTGACGTGCCCGACCTCGCTTCCGCCGAAGCCATGGTTTCCCGACTTGGCGACACTGTCACCTTTTACAAAGTCGGGATGGAATTGGCCTATGGCAGCGGTTTGTCATTTGTGCGCCGCCTTGCCGATGCCGGCAAGAAGGTCTTTCTCGATCTCAAACTCCATGACATTCCCAATACGGTCGAAAAAGCAACCGCACAGGTCGCCGATCTCGGTGCAACATTCCTCACGGTTCACGCCTTCCCTCAGACGATGAAGGCGGCGGTCAAAGGTCGTGGTGCGGGTTCACTGAAGATCCTCGCCGTCACCGTGATGACCTCTTACGACGATGCCGACCTTGTCGAAGCCGGTTATGCACTCGGCGTCAGGGATCTGGTCGAGCGCCGCGCCAGACAGGCACACGCCATTGGCGTCGACGGATTGATCCTGTCCCCCGAAGAAGTCTCTGCCATGCGCACACTCCTCGGCCCCGACATCACGCTGATCACACCCGGCATTCGCCCGTCAGGCAGCGCTGCCGGCGACCAAAAGCGCATCATGACGCCTGCCAACGCGATCGAGGCCGGTGCGGATTATCTGGTGATTGGCCGTCCTGTCACACAAGCAGACGATCCAAAAGCTTCCGCCGAGGCAATTATTGCTGAAATTCGTTCCGTGGCCGGTTGACCGCACGATCCGGATCGCGTTTTGTCGTGTTCGGAACATCAATTGAAGTAAGGGGGTCGGAATGTCCCGCAATCGGCTGATCGTGGTCGGCGCTGGTGGCCGCATGGGGCGCATGCTCGTACGGACCATTGGTGAAACATCTGGCGCTGTGCTTTCCGGTGCCATTGAAGCGCAGGGGTCACCGTTCATTGGGCAGGATTCAGGCCTGCTCGCCGGTATTGGCGCAAACGGCGTTCTCATAAGTGATGATCCCTTGCCACTTTTTGCAGCGAGCGATGCCGTCATCGATTTTACCGTTCCCAAAGCCACCACAGACTTCGCCGCTCTGGCCGCGCAAGCCCGCATCGTCCATGTCGTTGGCACTACCGGTATGCAGCCGGATGATCTCGCAAAGCTTGAAGCCGCTGCCCGCCACGCGGTTATCATCCGCTCGGGCAATATGAGCCTCGGCGTCAATTTGCTGGCCGCCTTGGTCAAGCGCGTGGCACAAACGCTCGGCGAAGACTTCGACATTGAAATCCTCGAAATGCATCACCGCATGAAGGTCGACGCGCCCTCGGGTACTGCCCTGCTGCTTGGTGAAGCCGCTGCTGCCGGGCGCAACATCCCGCTCGATGATACCCATTCCGTCCGCGTACGCGACGGCCATACCGGTGCCCGCGAGCCCGGCACAATCGGCTTTGCGACGCTGCGCGGCGGCTCCGTGGTGGGCGATCACAGCGTGATTTTTGCAGGCGCTTCCGAGCGCATTACCCTCTCGCATCACGCCGAAAACCGTGAAATCTTCGCGCGCGGTGCCGTCCGCGCCGCCCTTTGGGGCCATGGCCGCAAGCCGGGCCTTTACTCGATGATGGATGTACTTGGTCTGGGTGATATCTGACCGCTGCTGCATGGGAGAAATCTATGGATCGTTTGCTTGTACTTGTCCGTCACGGCCAGAGTGACTGGAACCTCAAAAATCTCTTCACCGGCTGGAAGGATCCCGACCTCACCGAGAAAGGCATTGGCGAGGCGAAAGCCGCGGGCCAGCGCCTCAAATCCCTCGGCCTCACCTTCGACGTCGCCTTCACCTCCGATCTCACCCGCGCGCAGCATACCTGCCGTCTGATCCTCGGCGAACTCGGCCAACCCACACTCACCACAATCCGCGAGCAGGCACTCAACGAGCGCGATTACGGTGAACTCTCGGGCCTCAACAAGGACGACGCCCGCGCCAAATGGGGCGAAGAGCAGGTGCATCTCTGGCGTCGGTCCTATGACGTCCCGCCTCCCGGCGGCGAAAGCCTCAAAGATACGGTCGCCCGCGTTCTGCCCTACTACTGTCAGGAAATTCTCCCCCGCGTTCTGCGCGGCGAGCGCGTCATCGTCGCGGCGCATGGCAATTCGCTCCGCGCGCTTGTTATGGTGCTCGACGGCTTGACCCCTGCCACGATCCCGTCGATGGAACTCGATACCGGCGTGCCGCTTGTCTACCGCCTCAAAACAGACTCCACCGTCGATACCAAACAGGTTCTGTCCGCCTGATGGAGATCCGCCTGCTTGATGCGGATGAAGCCCGCGCCCGCATTCCGGAACTCGCGCTCATCCTGCATGATTGTGTCGTCAAAGGCGCATCTGTCGGCTTCATGAACCCGTTCAGCATGGCCGAAGCCATCGGCTTTTATGCTGAATGCGCGGAAAATGCCGCAAATGACGAGGCATTTCTCTTCGCAGCTTTTGTAAACGGTCGCGCAGTCGGCACCGTGCAGCTTATCCCGAGCCGCAAGCCAAACCAGCCGCACCGCGGCGATATCATCAAAATGCTGGTTCATTCCATCCACCGCAATCAGGGCTTCGGCGTAGCACTTCTGAAAGCCGCCGAGGACGAGGCGCGCCGCCGTGGCCTCACCCTTCTCACGCTGGATACGGCGGGCGTCGATGGCGAGCGGTTCTACGAACGCGCCGGCTATAGCCGCGCGGGCGTCATCCCCGATTTCGCCCTGTGGCCCGATGGTGGCTACTGCGACACGGTGATCTACTACAAGAAAATATGATCCCACGCCGAACGGCACGGACAATATATATACTTGTGTATCTACATTTTTCAGCGTAATGTTGCACCCCTAAGCAGGGTCGGGAAAGGTGTGTCCAATGACCGAGCGCGCCAAAATTTTTACAACCGGCGGCAGCCAGGCCGTTCGTTTGCCCAAGGCTTTCCGCTTTGAAACGGGTGAGGTCTTCATCCGCCGGAACGCGCAGACCGGCGAGGTGGTCCTGTCCGAAAAGCCCGCATCCTCATGGCTGTCCTTCTATGAAATCGTTGCCCAAACGGATGTGCCTGACGAGTTCATGGCTGATCGCAAGGACTTGCCACCTGAGCGCGGGAGCGTTTTTTGAGCCTCTATCTGCTCGACACCAACATTGCCAGCATGGTCATCAAGGACAGTAGTCCGTCCCTGAAAGCCCGCATCCTCTCCTTGCAAAGTGATGATATTCTGATGATCTCCGTCATCACCGAAGCGGAATTGCGTTTTGGCGTTGCCAAGCGCGGTTCTCCCAAAGGACTTTCCGAGCGGGTCGAAGCATTTCTGGAGCGCGTTGCCATCATGCCTTGGACGTCGGTCATCTCGCCCGTCTATGCGGAAATGCGGACGTCCTGCGAAGCGGCCGGTGTCACTCTCGGCGCGCTTGATATGATGATCGCCGCACACGCAAAATCTCTGGGCGCCACCCTCGTCAGTAATGATGGCATTTTCCGGCGTATCCCCGGTGCGTTCTCAATCGAGAACTGGCATCAAAACTAAGCCAATAATCGCTTCTCGGAAGGGTTTCCAAATCATGCTCGTTCAACCCGGCGTCCATTACTATTCCGGCTGGCTCTCGCGGGAAGGGCAGGAGGCGCTTGTCACAGAGCTTGAGACTGCACTGGAAATCGCGCCATGGTTCCAACCGACCATGCCGCGCTGGGGCACGCCCTTTTCCGTCCGCATGACCAATCTCGGGCCTCTCGGCTGGGTTTCGGACAAATCTGGCTATCGCTATCAGGCGCTCCATCCCGACACCGGAAATCCATGGCCCCAACTGCCCGAATCCATCCGCGATCTCTGGCGTGATGTGGCCGATTATCCCCATCCGCCCGAAGCCTGCCTTGTCAATTATTATGGTGGCAAGGCCAAAATGGGCCTGCATCAGGATCGCGACGAGGCCGATTTCGACGCGCCCGTTGTCTCTCTGTCGCTTGGCGATGACGCCCTTTTCCGGATCGGCACTTTGGAGCGCGACGGACCAACAACCTCGATTAAACTGAAATCCGGCGATGTTCTGGTCTTCGGCGGACCTGCCCGCCTTGCTTTTCATGGGATTGACCGGATTTATCCCGGATCTTCAACCCTGCTCCGAGAGGGGGGTCGGATCAATATGACATTGCGGCGGGTCACATACCCCGCCGCCTAAGTCGTTATCACGCAGAAACGTCGAGTCCTGCCGCGCCGGTTGGCTTTGGTCCACCCTTCGAGACGCCGACAAGCGCCGGACGCAACGGCCTGTCACCGATCACATATCCCGCCTGCACAACCTGTGTAACAGTCCCATGCGGCAGGCTCTCATCCGGAATCTCAAACATCGCCTGATGCCGGTTCGGATCAAAGCGTTCGCCCTTCGGCTCAAGCTTTTTGACGCCATGGCGCTCAAGCGTCTTCAGAAGATCACGCTCGGTGAGTTCAATACCTTCGATGAGCGCTTTAAACGGACCGTCAGCCGCCGCCGCAACATCGGCTGGAACACTCTCCAGCCCGCGCCGCACATTATCCGCGACCGAGAGAACATCCCGCGCAAAATTTGTGACCGCGTAGAGCCTGCTATCGGCAATTTCTTTTTCTGTCCGCCGGCGGAGATTTTCCATATCCGCAAGCGTCCGTAACGCCTTGTCTTTCAGGTTCGCATTTTCTGCATTCAGCGCTTCAATCAGAGCGTGAATCTCGGCTTCCGTCTTCTCCGAAGCGGGAGGTGCCGTTCCTGCTCCTTTATCGGTTGCAGGCGTCTCGGGCGCTGCTGAATTCTGGGTGTCGTCATTACTCATGGTGGGGCAATCAATTCTCGTTGATAAAAGGATAGGCCGGATATCATGTCTTAGGCGTTAAAAATCAAGGTAGGAGATCACCTTTTACGCATGATTTACGCAAAATATCTGTCATTTTTCGATGTTAGCCCTCGAACAGGTCCAATAAATGCCGTTTGATAGCTGCTTGCCTGCCGCCATTCACGACTTTCCCGCCGGTCAGATCCGTCACATAAAACACATCGACGACTTTCTCACCGAAGGTCGCAATATGGGCCGATGTGATATTGAGGTTGAGCTTGCCGAGCGCCGTCGTCACTTCATACAGCAAACCGGTCCGGTCCAGTCCCGAAATCTCGATCACGGTAAAACGGTTCGAGGCAGTATTGTCGATCACAACATCGGGGATGACGTGGAACGCCTTTGAGGAAGCTGTTCGGGAAGGCGCGCGCGCTGCAACCGCTTCCGCAATCCGGATCTCGCCTTTCAATGCCCGCTCGATCCCCGTCGCGATCTTGTTGGCCCGTCGCAGTTCATCCTCGTCACGATCAAACGCCCGCGACACGAAGATCGTATCAAGCGCCAAACCGTCAGCCGTCGTGAAAATCTGCGCGTCAACGATATTCGCCCCGGCCGCAGCGCAAGCGCCCGTAATGATGGCAAGCAGGCGCGGATGGTCGGGTGCCGCGACAGTCAACTCGGTAACCCCGCGAAAACTGTCCGTCGCCACTTCCGTTGACATGGTCCGCATATCGCGTTCCGCCGCCAGCAAGAATTGCGCGTGCTTTACGCGGCGTGGCAGATCCACTTTCAGCCAATAGGCCGGATAATGCCGCGCCACATAGGCATCGAGTTCCGGATCAGACCAATTCGGCAGGGCACGGCGTAATTCGTTCTGCGACCGTTGCACCCTTTGCTCGCGGTTGATCGCAGAATGCCCGCCCGCGAGCACAATCTCCGTTTCCCAGAAGAGAGTCCTGAGTAACTGCCCTTTCCATCCGTTCCAGACCCCGGGCCCGACGGCACGAATATCGCAAACGGTAAGAATGAGCAGCATCCGCAAACGCTCCAGCGTTTGCACTGTCGCAGCAAAGGCCTCGATCGTACTGGGGTCGGAAAGGTCGCGGCTCTGCGCAACCGTCGACATATCGAGATGGTGTTCGATGAGCCACGCTACCGCCTCGGTCTCCACCTCGTTCAGGCCAAGCCGCGGGCAAACTTTCATCGCAACTTTGGCCCCGGCAATCGAGTGATCCTCGGGGCGTCCCTTGGCAACGTCATGCAGAAAAAGCGCGACATAGAGGATCCGCCGGTTTCTGATCATCGGCATGATTTCATGCGCGACAGGCAATTCATCCGCATGCCGCCCCGCCTCGATTTCGGTTAGGGCACCAATAGACCGGATCAGATGTTCGTCGACCGTATAATGATGATACATATTAAACTGCATCATCGCGACGACACGCCCGAATTCGGGAATGAACCGCCCGAGCAGTCCCGCCTCGTTCATCCGGCGCAATACAATCTCCGGCGCACCTTTCGAGATCAATATCTCGACAAAAAGCCGGTTTGCCTCGGCATCCGATCTCAGCTTCGCGTCGGCAAGCCGGAGAGACTGGGTCACAAGCCGCGTGGCGTCCGGATGGATCGCACGGTTGAGAATGGCGGCAAAATGAAACAACCTGACCAGATTGACCGGATCGGACGCAAACACATCCTTCCGCGCAACCGTGATACGCTCATTCTCGATCACGAAATCCTTCGATTGCGCGATGGCGTGGCTCTTGCGGCGGAAGCGCTGAACAAAACGATCCAGCATCGGCGTTGGCTTGGTGTGTTGGGCTTCGAGTGCCGCACACACAATCGCTGTTAGATCACCGACATCCTTCGCGATCAGAAAATACCGCTTCATGAACCGCTCGACGCCCGACAAGCCACCATGGCTTGCATAGCCGAGGCGCTCGGCAATCACCCGCTGCACATCAAAGGAGAGCCGTTCTTCGGCCCGTCCCGTCACAAAATGCAACTGGCACCGCACACGCCACAGAAATTCCTCGCAATGATGAAAGAGCTTCTGTTCCTCAAGGCTGAAAACACCAACCTTGACGAGATCATCGACGTCCTTGACGCGATAGACATATTTCGTGATCCAGAACAACGTGTTGAGATCACGTAAACCACCTTTGCCGTCCTTCACATTCGGCTCGACCAGATAACGCGACGATCCTGCGCGGGACACGCGGGTCTCTCGTTCCGCAAGTTTGGCCGCTACGAACTCTGCGGCCGTACCGGCCACGATTTCCTTGTCAAACCGTGCCCGAAATTCGACAAACAGCCTTTTGTCCCCTGTCAGATAACGCGCTTCCAGCAAGGCCGTGCGGATCGTCATATCCACTTTGCCTTCCTTGATACATTCATCCACCGTTCGGACGGAATGCCCCACCTTGAGCTTTAGGTCCCACAATGCATACAGAATCACTTCGACAATACTTTCCGACCAAGGCGTTGCCTTCGTCGGCAAGATGAACAGCAGGTCGATATCGGAGCCGGGCGCAAGCGTTCCCCGTCCATAGCCCCCAACCGCCACAAGACCGAGCCGCTCCGACGTTGTCGGGTTGTCGGCACGATACAAATGCTTGATTGTTGCGTTGAAAAGCGCCCGAATAATTCCGTCCATTGTCTCGGAAAGCATCCGGACGCATGCCAGCCCATCTTTTCCGGCAAGCAATTTGTGTTCGGCATCCGTCCGGGCCGTTGCGAGCCGGTCGCGCAGGATCGCCACCATCGCCTGCCGCTTCAGTCCTGTATCACCGGAGCCGGTCGCCGCCTTTTCCAGCACTTCGGAAAGAGGGTCAGGCGCCTCGTGAAGAACCTTTGCGGATTCGGAACCTTTTGACATGAAAAACCTGAAAATTCGTAGAAAAAGGCATTATTTTTGACGTCGTCTTTATTCGCTTCAGTGAACTCATGGGTTTGATGCCAATTCTTCGTCAACTGGCATCAGATGAGGGTAACTCGATATGATTATTTTTTCACCTTGCAAATTGCAAAAGACTGGCATCTATTGCCTGATATACGTGCGTAACGAATGACAAAATCGTCCGCCTCGGGAGGAACTTCGCCGTTGCCAGTGCTTGAACTTCGTAACATTTCCAAGAATTTCGGTGCAATTCGTGCGCTGAACGGCGTCGATCTCTCACTGGAGCCCGGCGAGGTGCTCGGGCTCATGGGTGATAACGGCGCTGGCAAGTCAACAATAGTCAAAATCATTGCCGGAAACTTTTTGCCAACCGGAGGTGAAATCTTCGTCGATGGTGAGCACGTCCAGTTCAGCAAGCCACTAGATGCGCGCCAGAAGGGTATAGAAGTCGTCTATCAGGATTTGGCACTTTGCAACAATCTCACAGCCGCCGCAAACGTGTTCCTTGGCCGAGAACTCAAGCGCGGCATCGGGCCGTTCCAGTTTCTCGATCATGCCCGGATGATCAAAAAGGCCGGCGAATTGTTCGTCGAACTGAAATCCGAAACCCGTCCGCGCGATCTTGTCGTGCAGATGTCCGGCGGCCAGCGTCAGGCAGTCGCAATTGCCCGCACACGCCTCACCGAACCCAAAGTCGTGCTGATGGATGAGCCGACGGCGGCGATCAGCGTGCGTCAGGTCGCGGAAGTGTTGGATCTGATCCGCCGCCTGCGGGATGCCGGCCATGCGGTCGTATTGATCAGCCATCGTATGCCGGACGTGTTTGCGGTTGCCGATCGTGTCGCCGTGATGCGCCGCGGATCGAAAGTTGCCGACAAACTCATTTCAAAATCCTCGCCTGAAGAAGTAACGGGCCTGATCACGGGAGCCATCGATGTCGCTTGATGCGCGCCAGACCAAGCCAGCCGCGAGCGTCGCGGTCGAGTCTGTCCTTGGCAACAAGGAAAAGACCATTTTTCAGCGTTTGCTGTCCGCCCAATCGTTCTGGGTGACCATCGCACTCGGCGTGATGGTTGTCGTCATGAGCATTTTGCAACCCGAGGCCTTTTCCTCCTGGGACAATTTCTACAACATCACCCGCAACTTCGCCTTTGTCGGCATTATCGCGCTCGGGATGACCGCCGTAATCATCACGGGCGGGATTGACCTGTCGGTGGGTTCGATCATCGGGTTTGTCGGCGTTGCGACAGGCGTGATGCTGCAGGCCGAATATTCGTGGTGGCTCTCGAGCCTTGTCGGCCTTTCTGCAGGTTTACTCGTCGGTCTCGTCAACGGCTATCTTGTCGCCTACCTCAATCTGTCGGCTTTCGTTGTCACGCTTGGAACTCTTTCAATCGCTCGTTCGTTGGCAATCGTCCTGTCCGGCAACAAAATGCTCTACGAATTCGGCCCCGACGCCGATATTTTCAACTGGATTGGTGGGGGCGATATTCTCACCATCGCCAATCCGGTTTGGTTGCTGGTGGTCTCGACAATCATTTTCGCGATTATCCTGAACCAGACGGCTTGGGGACGTTATCTCTACGCGATTGGCGGCAACGAGCAGGCGGCGCAGGCGACAGGTGTTCCGGTGCAGCGCATCAAACTTCAGGCCTATCTCCTCTGCGCGTTCATGACAGCCATCGCCGCCGTCATGCTGACCGGCTATAATGGCTCGGCGATCAACGCGAACGGGACGGGTTATGAGCTGCGCGTTATCGCTTCCACCGTCATCGGTGGTGCCAATCTCATGGGTGGATCGGGCGGTGCCTATGGGGCGTTCATCGGTGCTGCTCTCATTGAAGTTATTCGCAACAGTCTGATCATGGCGGGTGTGGATTCGAATTGGCAGGGAACCTTCGTCGGTTCCTTTATCATTCTCGCGGTTCTGCTCGAGCAGGTCCGTGGGCGACGGCGCGACTGATCTTGATGCCTTGGGGATCGGCGCTTTTTAATCAAACAGGCAACAACTCTTGGAGGAATATCACGATGAAAAAGATTCTCCTGACATCCGCGATTGTCGCGGGCGCTCTGCTTGCCGGTATTGGTGCCGGTAATGCGCAAGCCAAAAAATATGTCTTCGCACTCGTTCCGAAGAACATGAACAACCCGTTCTTCGATCAGGCTCTTGCAGGTTGCAAAAAGGCCGAGAAGGAAGCCAATGGCGCGTTCGAATGCCTCTACATTGGCCCGGGCGAGCACGGCGGCGGTGAAGAGCAGGTCCAGATCGTCCAAGATCTGATCGCGAAGAAGGTTGACGGCATCGCGGTTTCGCCATCCAACGCAGCTGCAATGGGCAAGGCGATTGAAAAGGCGAAGGCCGCCGGCATTCCTGTTCTCACATGGGATTCGGACCTTCTCGACAAGGGCCTTCGCGCTGCCTATGTCGGCACCTATAACTATGACATCGGTGTCAACATCGCCAAGCAGGTTCAGGCAATCAAGCCAAAGGGTGGATCGATCTGCATCCAGTCCGGCGGCGCAGCTGCTGCAAACCACAATGAGCGTATGCAGGGTATCCGCGACACGCTCGCTGGCAAGAAGAGCGACAAGGCTCCAGGCGAGAAGCTGACCGGCCAGAATGGCTGGAAGGAAGCTGATGGCTGCCCTGTCTATACCAATGACGACTTCCTCGTCGCCAACCAGCAGATGGCTGACATTCTCGGCAAGTATCCGAACCTTGACGCCTTCACGCCAACCGGCGGTTTCCCGCAGTTTGCGCCTGAAGCCTACAAGAAGATCGCTGAAAAGGTGAAGGACAAGATCGCGTCGAAGGCACTCGCCCTCGTCGTTGCCGACACCCTCCCTGTTCAGATCGACTTCCTGAAGTCCGGCCTGTCATCAGGTCAGGTTGGTCAGCGTCCATTCGAAATGGGCTACAAGTCCATGTTCTTCATGATGGACCTCAAGGCAGGCAAGACAGTCACCGACCCGACCTACACGGGCCTCGACAGCTGCACGCCGGATAACGTTGCCACCTGCATCGGCGGCTAATCGTTCTCTGCGACTTCGGAAAGGGCGGGAGCAATCCCGCCTTTTTTTTCATTCATTCAACAAAAATTTATGTGATATACAGAATAATCAAAAGCGCATGACGTTTTGTTTGACATAAAGAACAAAACGGATTATTAAAAATACAAGCGCCGATTTGAGCAACAGCTTGCTGGGCGCGACGATGCTGGATTTTCGGATCTTGCATCAACAAATGCAGCTAAAGCGTCGTGTGCGGGGTCACTCCCGCCTCATCGCCTCCCGCTGTCTTGGATCAACCTTTCCAACCCTTGGGGGACTATTATGTCATTCTTCAATCGCCGCCATGCTTTGGCACTCATCGCTGCCGCCTCGCTTTCTCTCGCCGCACTCGAAACCCGCGCCGCTGATCCCGTCAAAGAAATCCGGATCGACTGGGCGACCTACAATCCCGTCAGCCTGATCCTGAAAGATAAAGGACTTCTCGAAGAGGAGTTCAAAGCCGACGGCATTACCATTCGCTGGGTGCAGTCCGCCGGATCGAACAAGGCGCTCGAATTTCTGAACGCGGGTTCCCTTGATTTCGGATCAACCGCCGGTGCCGCCGCCCTGATCGGAAAAGTCAACGGCAACCCGATCAAATCGGTCTATGTGTTCTCCCGCCCTGAATGGACCGCGCTTGTCACCAAATCCGACGACATCAAA
>Ga0209358_10000358_pt1 | contig 40280 bp, 55 predicted proteins | sample LauGreFa1BDMLBSN_2_FD_187574 | JGI IMG/M metagenome (GOLD analysis project Ga0209358, IMG submission 187574) | Freshwater lake microbial communities from Lake Michigan, USA - Fa13.BD.MLB.SN (SPAdes) (version 2) | ecosystem: Environmental > Aquatic > Freshwater > Lake | place: Lake Michigan, USA... | reverse complement strand
AAACTCACCTGTAAGTGGGGGATCACAAAACTATTATCTGATTGCTCCAGGGTATAAATCAACAGTTAATTACTAATGAAAAATATAATCTTACTACTTGGTATGTTACTACTTGGTAACCTCGCAACGGCTCAACAGTGTGTTTATGTTGACTCAGTTTACAACACCGCTAAATTAAAAGAGATGGGAAACAGAGACATTCGTTTTGGTATTAGACAAATTGTTGAAGACGAACTATCTGAAAAGTTCTGTTTATCTGAAGATGGAAAAGATATTGATGTTGAGGTATATTACTTTGGATTACCAAAGACAACAGTCAGAATTGTTGGTGTTGAGAAAACAGAATCTGTTACACAGGTTGGTGTTAGACTATATTACGATGGTAAATGTTATGAAGGTATTGGGGAATCTGAAACTGAGATCAGAGCTATTATGATCGAGGTGAAAGAAGGTATGTTACCTTTTGAAAAAATGACTGTATCATCAGCACTAAAAAAGGCTATTCATGAAGCCGTTATCAAAATATGAAAATATGGCAACTTTTGATATTGTTAATGTTTTGGTCATCCTCTTTCTCGCAAATCCGTATTGCAGATGTTGGGGATGGTTGGAAAAATAAAGTAGAACAGGCTTTAGACACCATAAAGAAATATGATGTTCAGAAGTACTATCTGATTATGGAGAACTGCTCTAATGTTGCATATTGGAACGGAGGATTCTCAACAACAGAAGGGGATAGTACAATTACCATTTCAACAAGAGAAATGAAAGACGGGAACATCTATAACATTTCTGCAATACTTGTTCACGAATCTTTACATTTATTCTTCAAAAGATTCAACTTCAACCTGAAACCGAATCTTGAAGAAGTGGTATGTTATCAACACGAGTTGGAGTTTTTAGAGAAAATACCGTGTGTTGATTATTGGTTAATAGAAAATGCCAAAAACAAAATCAAATTTTATTCAAAACCATAGTTGATTTCACAATACAAATCATTTATTTTTTAGGTATGAAAAAACTTAAAATAGATCCAAACAAAATTATTAGAGTAAAACCAAGAATGATCAAAGAAGGTCCTGATGTTGCTCCATTATTTACAATTATACTTGGATTTTTACTTGGTATCGTTTTTATGTCTTTAGTGTCCTGTGAAGAACAAAAATCACAAAAAGAAATTCCAACAGAAATTACAAATGTAACTGAATACACTTACCAAGAGTGTGAATACATCAAGGTAGGAATTGGCACTCGTGCTTGGGGAACACATAAAGGAAATTGTAAAAATCCAATTCACAAAAAATGACAGATCAAGAAATACTTAAGTTTGGTGAGATCCAATATCTTAAAGGAAGATTGGATGAACTATACAAGGCGATTCCAACTGTAACCAATATGGAACGAAGACGAAAACTTGACCAACGTATTGAAAAATATATTACTAAGTTAAAGAAAGTTGATGAGGTTGCATATAAACTATATGAAGTTGAGTTAAACGCAACACACAGAGTTAAAGTCAAAGGAAAATTAGAAACAGAAAATTTACTAAAAGAAATTTTGGCAACTGAAAGTATAACAGATGAATATCTAATTAAAAAAATTAAAGACAAAATTGAGACTTTATAATGTCAAACAAACCTGATAATGTTTCCGACAACCCTGGTTTACTTCCTTATGGTAGTAATGTTGGAGCACCTGCAATTCAAGTTTTAAATATAGAACATTGGAAAGAACCAAGAGTTTTGAATGTTAACAAACAATTTGAAGATAGGTTCGAACAATTAAAAAAAGAATATCAAAAACTTATTGACGAATATAAATGGAATGACTTGGTCTATAAATCAAAATTTAGTTTTGAACCAGTAATCGGAAAAATTTATCACCTATATTATGCGAATGATGGAAAAATATTTCTATCTTTGATATCTCCAAACGAGTGGAAGAGAGAACATATAGGAAGTTTTAAATATAATCACGATAACAAATGGGAAAAAATAGAAGACTAAAAATGGTTTACGAAGATGACTTTCAGTACATTTCAAAAATTGTAAGTTCTTGTCAAACTTATGAACAAATGTTGACTACAAAAAAATTATTTGAAAACTTCAAACAGAAGTGGATCAGACAAATCCCTAAAATGGAGATGATAAACTATATGTATCGATTTCAATCAACATATGATATGAAAAGAACAAAATTATGTTTAAAAGATTAGAATTTTTCGTAAGTACTTTTAGAGGACTTGGATTAGGAATAACATTTAGTTACTATGATAATTGTTTTATTTGTGTTGGAACATTTTTATGTTTTAATACATATTTTGAATTGAATTTGGGAAAAATTCATTAAATTTGTACTATGATACTTACAATACTTTCTGATACACACAACAAACACAATCATGTCAAAGGTGACTTGAAAGGTGGTGATTTGTTATTACATTCTGGTGACATTTCCTCTATGGGTTATGAACACGAGATCGTACAATTTACTTCTTGGTTTAGTAGACTTGATGCGTACAAACACAAAGTATTCATTGCTGGTAACCACGATTGGGGTTTTCAAAATAATGTTGAGAAAGTTAAAGAGATAGTTGATTTTTATCCTACTATGACTTATCTACAAGACCAACTACATACCATTCAAGATGATAATGGGACTGAAGTTAAAATTTGGGGTAGTCCTTGGCAACCTGAGTTCTACAATTGGGCATTTAACTTACCACGAAATGGTGAAGAGTTAAAAGCTGTATGGGATATGATACCTGAAGATATTGATATCTTGATTACTCACGGTCCAGCTTGGGGATTCTTGGATGACGTTGAAGGTAATCGTAATGTTCACTTGGGTTGTGAATTACTTGCGGAGCGAATCAAACAAATCAAACCAAAGATTCACATCTGCGGACACATTCATACAGGTTATGGGCACTACTATGACGGACACACCCACTACTTCAATGCGTCTGTGTTGAATGAACGATACTTATATTCTCATTTACCTTGGCATATTGATTGGAACCCAATAACAAATGAAATACAATTTTTATGATGGAAAAAGCACATTTTATTGAGAACAGAGTTTTCAAAGATAAAAGAGGAACATTTAGTCCATTAGATCTCGCCAAGTTAGATAAGAATTGGGTGCAGAGTAATATCAGTGTAAACCCCCGTAAATACACACTTCGGGGGTTACACTTTCAAAAGAATGAATTTGCCCAAGGTAAACTAATTAAGGTCATCAAAGGATGGATACTAGATTTTGTTGTTGATTTGAGACCTGTTTCTGATGACTACAATAAAATTTTCTTTTTTGATATGAAAGAAGGGGATGAAGTTTATGTCCCAAGATACTTTGCACATGGTTTTATAACCATGGAGGAAGATTGTATTGTACAATATTTAGTTGATAATGATTATAGCCCTGAAAACGAAGGAATCAAGGTATGGACTGATTATCCTGAAATAATTAGAGAAGTAAGAAAATATCATGAATGGTTTGTTGAAGAGTTTGTTCAGATTGCAGATAAAGATTTAGTTGAAAAATAAAAACTTGGTGATATTTATAATAAAAATATATTATGAGTAAGTTTGATTTAAGTGAAAAATTGAAAGAAGAATTAAAAAGACGAAATCTTTGGGAACAAGAAGAAGAGGAAGATGACGATCAAAATGAAGATGAAGATCAAGATGATGAAACTTCTTCAAATCACAATGAAGATTTCTGTGACATGGTTTGTCAATTACTCCATTCACAAACACAAGTACATATATTTCATTTAGGTACTAAATCATATTCTGAACACAAAGCATTACAAGGTTATTATGAAGGAATTGATGCTCTTGTTGATGGTGTTATAGAATCTTATCAAGGTAAGTACGGCCTTTTGACTAACTACAAGTCGTTCAAGAACCAATCCTATAAAAACAAAAACCAAGTATTAAAATACTTTACAGGTTTGTTAAATATGATTGAAGAAAAAAGAGACTGTTGTGATGATTCTTTCATACAGAATCAAATTGATACCATTCAGGAGCTTGCGTATTCAACTATGTATAAGTTGAAATTCTTACAGTAATAATTTACCACCAAAGAAGACAAAGTTTCTATCATTTAGTTCATCTATTTGATTACCTACATTCCAATCGTATTTTATGTCTTCCATACTGTAAGTTTCTCTAAAGTTCCTTTCTCTTAAGAAAGGTTGTTTCAGTACAACTTTATTATAATAACGCTCCTCAAATGGAATGTCATCATCCATATCACCAAGTTTATTTGTGATATAAACTTTATCGTAGAATTCATCATAACCCATTACATCTGTTTCTACATTTCCACGACCATTGCAATTATTACAATCAAATTCTCCGTCGCCATCACAACTGTAACACATCTCATCACCTCTACCATCACATTCATTACAAATTTCATTACCACTTCCGCCACATTCACCACAAGCATCGCCTTCATCATCCTCACCTGTACCATCACAAGTAGAACAATCTTCTTTACCATCACCATCACATGACCTACAGAGTACATTACCTTGACCGTCACAATTGTCACAAGCTTCTTTACCACTTCCATCACATGACGAACAGTCCTCCTCTAAATAACCCATTTCTTCATATGCAAAGAACTGGTAACCTTTAAGATTTTCTAAAACATATTTTACTGATTTTGTGGCATCACCTGTTATGTGATAGTAATAGATTGAAAAAAATAAGTACATTTCTTCAGATCCATTTAACTTGGAAAGATATAAACTTAAAAAATCGTCTTCATGGATTTCATATTTAATATCAGCAACAGTGTTAAAAACATCAGGATGGGAAGAATCCTTTATAGATCTATGAATTTGTTTTGTGAATTTTACGAGTAAAGGAATTTTATTTGGATCCATTATGAATTTCTTTTTTCAAATAAATAGTTTATTTTTAATAATGATACAATAAAAAAATATCAATTAAACAATACTATGGCACATCCTATATTACATGCAAAGAGTTCAGCCAAAAAGTTTGGTGGAAAGTGGGAAGATTACATTCACATTCATAACTGGTTAGATGAGACCAAAGGATGGCATGGACATTCTTTACATAGAGCATTTAGACATCACTCAGAGGGTATATTTGAACTTCAAGAGAAGTTTGGACCTGAGTTTAAAAATAGTGATAATAAAACTGTTTATACTAGGTATGTTGGAGAACAACATGTTAAAGAAGATTGCGATGGTTATATTCCTTCAGCTTCAGAATGGATGAAAATATTGATGTCGGGTGAAAGACCAACATGGGCAACTCGAACAAAAAAGTTAGAGTTTGAAGATTAAAAGTATTTATTAGAAAATATCATATGGAACTTACAGAAAAACAAATACAAGATTTAAAAAAGTACTCAAAGTTATTGAACTCCTTAAACATGGAGGATGGTGTGACTTGGTATTACCAATGCTACGATGGTGAATTTGAAAGTTTGTATGGTCCTATACATGGAGGTAAAAATGTTAGTGATGAATTATCATTTTTACCTGGATCAATTGAAGAATTCTTTGAAACCATTAAAGATAATTTTGATACAGGAAATTTTTATAACGACTATTATGATAATGAAAACGGTACTTTAACTTTTACAATTTTTGCTGAAAGAAATGAAATAGATGTCATGTATGATTATTATGAGATTAGCACCGAAGATAGTCAGATTGAGAAAAATTTTTCAGACTTTTCAGATACGCCACCGGGTTGGAGAGGAGATTATAGAGAAGCAAAAAAATTATCAGATCCTGCAATTGTTGAAGAATTAAAATCTGTTTATGGTGATTCTTGTAGATGTAGTTATGACGGAAGCGGAGATAGCGGGTGGGTCCAAGATATGGTAGATTCCTCAAAGGGATCAAAAGGTTTAAATCAACAATTAGAATATATTTGTTACGACTTATTAGAATTATATTATGGAGGTTGGGAAATAAATGAAGGATCAAATGGATCTATCGATTTTAATTTCAAAGACCAAACTGTTGAATTGAATCACAACCAAAATGTAGAAGAAAACGTGGATGAACATTATATGACTTGGAAATTTTAATTATGGATAAACTAATTAGAGAAGATATTGAAAGAATAAAAAGTTTGATGATTGAGTCGGAAGGTAAGAATGAGTACAATTTTTGCGATAGGTTTTCAGGTAACAAACAAAAAATGTATGTTTGTAGTAAAATCGGATCATTAAAAGGACTTCTTTCTCGAAGTAACGGTCTTGATTTAAAAACGGTTATAGAAAAACAAATTTCAGATTTAGAAACTGAAATACCAAAAGATTTACAAAAAAAATTTATTGATTGTGCTATTTTTTTAGAATCCCTTGGAAAAATAACTGAGGATAAAAAAAATGATTTTATAAAAAATAACGTAATAAATAACAAATTGGTTTATTTGAATGGAGAATGGCAACCAATAAATAAGTTGAACACAAATTATTTTGATTTGGCAGAATTAATAACTGAACTAATCTATAAAAATAAAAACAATACTACATTCCAAGCAATTATCAAAGATCCTAAAACCACTTTAATGAGGATGAAATCAGAGTTAGAGAAAATGATTGAAGATTATTTTGACGATCCTATGATGTTATTCGATTACACCAAAAACATCCAACGAACAACTCAACAGGGTGAAAGTGCCGAAAGAAGAGTTAAAGAATACTTACAAAACAAAGGATTCAAAGTTGAATATGAAGGTGGAAATGGTGATTTAATTGATATGGTATTTGGGACCGATCTTATTATGTCTCATCCTGATTTTGGTGTAAAAACAATCCAAGTTAAAGCAAATGAAAAGGCTTATGATCAAGATTACAAATATGTTGATTGGGTGATAATTGCAGACCCTTTCACTATTTATGATAATAAAACAAAAGAGAAAATTGAATTATAATGAATTCAGGTCAAATATGGATTACAAGAAGGTTGGATGATATAATCGGAACTGTTGAAGAAGCTGCTGGAGACATTGATACTGATGATTACCCAAATTTCCAATCTTGGATGATGGATGTGTTTGACAGTGCGTTGAATAGATTACATGATGAAAGTTATCAATCAGAAAGTAATTTTTTAGACAAATATAGTGGTGTTTTATCTGCTATGGAAGACATGTTTAAAGATCAGTTGGAGGATTTTTATTTATCAGAAAAAGATAATGATATAATAAACGAAAGTTCAGAAATACCTATCAGATTACTCAGACGAGGAGTGGAATTAGAAAAGATTGGTGATATAGTAGAATACCAAACAGAAATACAAGACCCTTGTGATTTTGAAGATGAAGAAGACTACGCTGATTTTTGTATTTTACAGGGAATTCATTTTTATTACTGTGATGAAGGATATTGTGATGAAGACGAAGATACTGAAGATTATGAAGGGCCATCACCAGCAATGGTAGAAGTAAGAAATGAGGTTGAACAATATATATATGATAAATACTATGACTATTTAGTTGGTATTTATAATGACGGAGATTGTTAACAATGAAAATACTAATATCAGAAAAACAGGCAGATAGAATATTCAACGACAAAATTGAATGTGAAAAGTGTGAACACTCTTGGAAGAAAGAGAATGATGACCCTCATCCATTTTTATGTCACGATTGTGGATGGGATCAAAAGAAAGAAAAGTACGACAAAGAAAATCTATTCAAATTTTGGAAAAATAAATTATCCAAAGAACCAATTGATGAAAAATGGTCTCAAAAGTATAAAAAATCAATAAATTGTAATAACCCAAAAGGTTTTAGTCAAAGAGCACATTGTCAGGGTAGGAAAAAGAAAAAATAATTTATGAGTTTAATTACGTTTATTATACCGTCTATCAATAGACCAACATTAGATAATACAATCCAATCTTTACTTAATCAAACAAACCCGAATTGGGAATGTTTTTTATTATATGATGGTGTTGAGGGTAAAAAATTTGACGACCCTAGAATTAAAATTTTTAATCTCAATAAATTAGGTAAAAAAGGGGAACGACATGGTAATGCCGGTTTAGTTAGAAATGAAGGTATTAAGATGTGTGCAACAGAATGGATTGGATTCTTAGATGATGACGATACCATACATGAGGATTATGTTAAAACTTTATCTGAAAAATACACAACATATGATTTTGTGGTGTGGAGAATGAAAACCACAAACGGAAAAATATACCCTGATTTAAACACAAACAAACTTTTAATAAATAAAGTTGGTATATCAATATCCTTCAAAAGTAAAATAAATAACATACTATTCAATTCAAATCACGACCAAGAAGATTTTGAATTTGTTGAAAATTTAGAAAAACAAACTAAAAATTTTATTATAACACCTGAGATATTTTACAATATAAGACACTAAACTATTTTAATATAAAAAAATGAGAATAATAACATTTTACAATAAAATCATTAGAAAAGAATTATTAACTAAACAAAAAGAAGTTTTTAATAAATTTGGTTATAATTTAGAACAAATTAATGTTGAGAATTGGGTTTCTCACGGACATGCTGTTAATGAATTTTTGAATGGTATTGATAACCCTAATGAAATTATAGTTCTATTTGACGTTGATGCTATTCCATTAAACCCAATTGTTATTAACGATACGGTAAATTGGTGTCAAAATAATTTAGGTATAGTTGGTATTGCTCAAAATGCCCCTAAAACAAAAGATTATATCATTTATGCGTCACCTGCTTTCATGGTATTCAGTATGAATACTTACAATACTTTAGGTAGACCAAGTTTTGAAGAAAATAAAAGATCCGATTGTGGCACAGAGATGACTCATAAATGTAGGGAGATTGGATTAGAAGTTAGAATGTTTTATCCAACAAGTTATGAAGAAAGAACCTTCCAGTTAGACGGATACATACATTATGGTTATGGTTGTAACTATGAAAATAAAATCTACCATTCTTTTGAATCTAGATTTGGTAAGAAAGATAGTTTTTTTATAAAAAAATGTAATGAAATTTTAGGGTAAAATGAATGACGATTTTTTAGTTAAACAAGTTGATGGTTATGGTTTAGGTAACTTTATTATGCTTACACCAACTATAAAAAAATTATCTGAAGATCAGGGTAAAAAAATAAATGTTTATTTTCACGATGAATTTGTTAAAAATTGTTTTATCAATTGTGACTTTATTAATATAGTTAATGAAGAGTATAAAAAACCTGATCTAACAAGTGGCGAAGTTAATAGAAAAATCCCAGATTATAAAAACATATTTCAAAAAATAATTAAAGAAAAATGGGACCCAAAATATCACACATACGTTGATAATGCAATTGAAATACCAAAAAAAAAAGAAAAATATATTCTTTTTTTTAATGGTTTGGCCGGTGTTTCACCCGTAATAGGTGGTGAAAAATCATATTGGTGGGGTAAAAAAGAAATTGATGAAGAAACTTTTCGTTTTATAAAATCAAATAGTAAATTACCAATTTATTTTACTGGATCACAAAATGACATTATTAATCATCCATGGATTGAGAAATTATGTGATAAAATATATGTAAATGATATTAGAAACTCTTTGGCGTTAATTAGAGATGCGGAAAAAATCATAAGTAATGATACTGGGCTCTCACACTGTGCGGGGGCATTAAATAAAGATATTTTGATTTTATGGAAAGACACCCCATTTATTAAGAATACTAATCCTGGTATTAAAACAATATATTCAAAAAAAGAAAATTGGAAAAAAGACATAACGTTATTTTTAGATAATAAGGTTAGATACTCAAATGTTGACGATAAAAAATACGTTTATATTATTCCATCTTATGAAAGATTTGATAAGGTAATTGAATTAATTGAAGATATTATGAAGGTAGATCCAAGATGTTCAATTTTTTTAATTAATGATGGTTCTAATGATGTTAGTTATAATTTATTAAAAAATTACGACACTAGACTTTTTTATTTGGAAAATGAAGTCAATATGGGGAAAAAAGGATATTGGAAAACAGTTAACAGGTTACTCAAAGAAATATCAAACCACGAATTTACTTTTTGTGTCATGCTTAATGATGACTTAACTTTAACTTATGATTTTAAAATTATTTTGGACAACAATTCAACTAAGAAAAAAATACTTAGGTTGTTTACACCCACAACATTGTTAAATAAACAAAATTGGGGGTTTGAAAATTGGGTGGATGGTATTTTTTGTACACCAAAATTTTTTTTAAAATCAATAAATTACTCAATCGATGAAATTAATATTCCTGATAAGGTTTTAGTTTCTTCAGGTGTTGGTAGACAACTTACGGAAAAATTAAACAAATTTAAAATAAAAGTTGATTTTGTTGGGTCAATAGTAGAACACAATGGTAATGAAGATTCCAAAATGCATCCGATATTGAGAAAAAAAGAACCACTTATTGCTAATATTGAAAATATAAAAATAGAAAATAAAGAAGTGGTTGAATTAGAAAAATCACCACAAGAAAATATTATTAGACAAACTTTAGAAAAAACAACGTCAAAAATAAATTATGAAAAAGTGAATAATACATTTAATGTGCAAAATAACAATACAAAAATAAGATTACAAACAGGATCAATTAATGAAAGACCAAGAAGTAATAGTCAAACAATGTTAAAATTAATGAGTAAAAGACGTGGTAGATGAGTTTAAGTATAATTGTCCCAACATATAATAATGTAAAATTTTTAGATGAGTTATTTGAGTCTTTTAAGAAAAATGATGTTAATTTTCCTCATGAGTATTTAATTGGTATTGATAATTGCGAAAAAACAAAAAATTATATTGAAGAAAGAGAATTTCCTAATAATTTCTTTTTTTTCTATTTTGTTGAAAATGTTGGACCATATAAAATTAAAAACACTTTGGCTGAGGTTGCTAAGTACGACAACCTATTTTTTTTTGATTCCGATGATTACATGACAGAAAGTTGTTTATCTGAAATTAATAAATTAATTTTTAAATATGAATGTGTTAAACCTAAATTCGTAAACTTCAAAGATACCAATGAAGGTAGGGTGTTCATTGATGGTAAGGGGTTATATGGTGAAGGTGTATTTGCAATACATAAAAATTTATTTTTGGGAATGAATGGGTTTGAAGGTTGGAGATGCGCGGCTGACTCTGATTTTATGGGAAGAATATACAAACTTAAACGAAAAATTAATTTAACAAATATAATTTTATTTCACAGGAGAATACATGGAGACAGCCTTACAATGTGCGAAGAAACTGGATACGCTTCTAAGATTAGAGGTAAGTACTCTTCAATATCTAAAAACAAAACTGATCATGGAATTTTAACAAAATTAGAAAAAGCAGATTATCAAATATTATATAAAGAAACTAAAAGTTGGTCCGAATCTATCTCTACAATTCAAAATAAAGAAATTGACTTACAAAAAGAACTTAAAGAAAAAAAACACAAATTACTTGAATCAATTTTTAGCGATTCACCAAAAGAAGTACCACATAGAGAAATTAAAGTTGTCAATTATAATAAAGTAAATCAAATAACAAATCGACAAACCCAATCAAATTTGGGTACTGCATTAAAAAAAGCAAAATTAGAAAATATCAAAAGAAATTCGAGGCGTTAGAATTTTTTTTCACTATATTTGTTTTATGGAACACAGATATAAATCAGGAAACGTAATCAAGGACGATCACATCAAAAGAGTTAAAAAACTTTTAAAGAATAAAGGAGTGTCTTTTGAATTTAATATTTGGAGAGATAAAGTTGAATTCCAAATCACCAATATCAGAAAATACAATAACGGATGGTCTTTTAGTGATAAAAATAACTATTGTTATGAGGTGGATATCAAAATGATTAGTGATGCACCTTTTTCTCGTAACTACATAAACTCTAATGTAAGACGATTAAACTCTCGAGTTAGAGCTTGGTCTAACGAACAAGTATTATTGGAAGAGTTACAATTCTTCGGGATGAACAACATTTGTATTTCAAAGATTCAATATGTTTAGAGTTCTTTTATATTTATTAATATGAAAGTATCAATAACAGAAGATCAACTAAAAGTAGTACAATCAAAATTACTTTATGAACAAATCCTTGATGATCTTGTTTTCAAACTATCTTTAATTACAGAAGATGGTAAGACTAAACCTGATATGGAATGGGATTTTGAACCTATCAAAAAAGAAATTGATTTGTCTAAGTTATGGGTTAAAACTAAGGAAGACGCCATAAAATATATTGAAAAGGTTAAAGATAAAATTGAAAATCTTCCTTCTGACTTAAAAAAAAGAATTGTAAAATATATTGCTTATTCCTTATTAGGTTTGTTGAGTTTGAAACAAATTGAAAAGTACTTGGATCCTCCATTACAAAGTGCGGTAGAAACTGAAAAAGAATTCATCAAAAAAGTAATACCACCAAGAATAAGAAAGTCATCGGAAGGTTTAATAGATCACTTGAAATACGAAGAAGGATCCATTAGACATAAAGGACAACCAAATTTAGTTGCATATGATCTTGGTGATGGTGCTTATACCATTGGTTATGGACACGCCATATTTCCTGATGAACAAGAAGGATTTGATTTTCTACCAAGATACTCAAAAATAATTCCAGGTAGAACAAAAATTACAAAAGAAGATGCCGAAAAATTATTGAAAGATGACATGAGAGAAGCGGAAAGTATTGTTAATCGAATTTTGGATCAGTGGGAAGAAAAAGGAATCAAACCACCAATTACACAAGGAATGTATGACGCAATGGTTTCAATGTCCTTCAACATGGGAAGAGGTATAAGAACTTCAGATTTCATCCAAGCAGTTAAACGAGGTGATTTTGATTTAGCAAGAAAACTAATTTTAACAACAAGTGAAAATTTATTTGACGAGTTTCCTGGACTAAAATCAAGAAGGAAAAAAGAATCGGAAATGTTTATATGATTAATCAAGAAAAAATATTAAAACTATTCAAAAGATTTGAGGGGGATAAAATTGATCTTTACGGGTTAAAATGTGTTCCTGTTAGAGTTGGGGAAGAAATAATATCAAAAAGACATAATAAACCTTATTATCCGATTGAATTTAAAATAGAAAATCCAAATGATGTTCCTTATTTCCATTCAATAGTACATGAGGAACTTTTTGATATAGTAATGGAGTTTGAAGAGTATGTTGGTCTTAAATTAACTACTGAAATATTATGGGATGAACAACCAAAATTTTATCTTAACGACAAAACAAGGGATCAAATTCAAAAAGTTTTCGACTCTGTAAGAGAAATTAAATTCACCACAGGAACCCCATTTGTTGGGTATAGAAGATATGTAATCAATATAGAATCTGTTGGTTTAAAAAGTAAAAATTTTGATCATGATGCGTATTATATTGATAATACCGTTGTTCCATTATCCGCAACAAAAAATGGTGAAAATGTTGATGTTAATGAAGCTATAAATGAGTATATCGATGAGTTCTTACCACAGGTAGAAACATACTACGAAACTGAACACTATTATCGAGGTGTTGATCAAGTGATTAGTCAATATCCACTTCTTAACGTTGATTATGTTGCAACTTATTACGACACCAAGTTTATCCGATAATAGACTTACTTCTTTTCTTACGGTGAAAAGTAATAACAAATCGGTGAACTTCATTTTGAATCTCGGCTAACAAAAACCCAAACTCACTTCTTGGAATATCAAAACTTGATCCATCAATTTTGTGGATCGTAGATGATCTGTGTTTGTCGTCTTTTGAAATAGAGATCAAGTCAACTCGATTCAATAAACCAAGATCCTCAAATACTTTCTTGGCAACACCCAACTGACCTTTACCACCATCAATAATCACAAGTGAAGGTAACTCTTGTTTTTCATTTAAAAGTCTTTTGAATCGACGATTTAATACCTCATCGAAAGAAGCATAGTCATCAGGTCCCTCCACAGTTTTGATATTAAACTTACGGTAGTTTGTTTTATCAGTCTTACCATTCTTGTAACGAACAAGAGCAGACACCTGACAATCTCCTGCAGTATGTGAATTATCAAATGCTTCGATAAGAGTTGGGACATTTAATAAACCAAATTGTTCTTTGAATGATCTTGCAACATCACTATACTTTCGAACACGAAAAGACTCGAGTTTTTTCTCCAATAAATCAACAACATCCATTCTGTTTTTGAAGTTCTGAGCAATCTCAAACTCCATTTGATCGGAGTGATACTTCATGTACTTCTTCAAACGATTTCGAACTTTGTCGAACTGAAATGAAAATACATCTTTCATCTCACTTACAATCTTCAAGTAAGAAAACTTTTGAATAGAAGAAACACAAGGAGCATTACAACGACCAAGATGAAACTCCAAACAAGTCTTGAACTTTTCGTTTTGGATATTCTCTTCAGTCAAGTTGTAAGAACAAGATCTAAGATTGAAAATGTCATGGACCATCTCATAGATTTCATAACAAGAGTTGGAACTTGTAGATTCCAAAAGAACTTCACCAGTAAAGTTAGAAGGATTACAAACCAAAAGTCTTGGGAACTCATCTTCACTCAAAGTAATAAACCAACGACGAGAACGATCATCTTTTGCTTTGATGTTGTATTTTGGTTTGTGTGATTTGATAAGTTCATCTTCCAACAACAGAGCCTGACTCTCATCGTTAGTAGTCATGAACTCAACATCTGTGATCTCATTCACCAAAGACAAAGTCTTCTGATCTTTGTGATTTTTTTGAAAGTAAGACTTTACTCGTTTAGGAAGATACTTTGACTTACCAACATAGATGATCTGACCTTTCTTGTTTTTGAAAAGGTAACAGCCGCTAGATTGTGGTATGTTTGAAAGTTTCTCTGTAATCACAATACAAATATACGAAATTTTTTATATTAACTACATGTTAAGATGATTAACTTTGGGCTAAGAATAAATAAAATTGGTGATTTAAGTTATAAGACTAACTATCTATTGGTAAATAAAATTAAACAAAAAAACTATGAAACAAATTTACCTAACAATACTGTCTGTTATGATGACGGTAATGACTTATTCACAAAGTCAATTTTGGACGGCAACTGATTATAAAGGGGCTTTTCCTGTAACGGATAACTCACCTGCAACTGATTGGACTTATGGGTGGTCTAATTGGGATCCTGAAAACACAACTTACCCATCAACACAAACAACAACAAATTCAAACATCACAACAAACACAACTTGGTCAGGTGTTGTCCTACTTCAAAACAAAGTTTACGTTAAGAACGGAGCGACTTTAACTATTTTACCAGGAACTATCATCAGAGGTGACTATTCAACACAAGGGACTTTAGTTATTACGAGAGGGTCAAAGTTAATTGCTGACGGCAACCAAATGAATCCTATTGTATTTACTTCAAACAATCCTGTAGGACAAAGAGCTGAAGGTGATTGGGGTGGAGTTATTATTTTAGGTAATGCGATAAACAATCAACCCGGTGGTGTTGCAAACATTGAAGGTATTACTCCTACAAACGACACCCAACACGGAGGAAATAATGATAACGATGATTCTGGTATTTTAAGATATGTTAGAATTGAGTTCGCGGGTATTCCACTTGAACCTAACAAAGAAATAAATGGTGTAACATTTGGGTCTGTTGGTAATCAAACATTGGTCGACTATGTACAAGTTAGTTTTTGTGGGGATGACTCTTATGAATGGTTTGGCGGAACTGTAAATTGTAAACACTTAATATCATATTCAACAGTAGATGATGACTTTGATACAGACTTTGGATACAGAGGTAAAATTCAATTTGGTTTGGCGATTAGAAATGAAAATTTGTCAGACGCCGCTGGCGACTCAAATTGTTTCGAATCGGATAATGACGCACAAGGTAGTGTGGCTCAACCATTGACTTCACCTGTATTTTCTAATTTCACATTAATTGGTGCTAAAAGCAATGGGACGGTTTCTCTTCCAATAGGTGAAAAATTTGAAAAGGCTTTCAGATTGAGAAGAAATACAGCAACTTCTGTTTTCAATACAATTGTTACTGGATGGGAAAAAGGAGTATCTTTAGAAGGAACAGCCGTAGAAGATAATTTAGCGGGTGACACGATGCAATTCCACAGTAACATTCTTTCTAACTTTAACACTGGTACTGTTTGTTTGACAACAACTGCAGGTGTACTAAACACATATTTTTCACAACACTTAAATGACTCAACATCAACTATTCAAAACATTAATTGGATCACACCATTTGTGCCAATTGGATTAACACCTGATTATAGGTTAAATGATAGCTCAATTGCGGCTACAGGTGCTGACTTCCCTATAGATGTTTTTGGTGACTTATTTATTGGTGTGAAAACTATTGAGTCGATAAAATTGAATGTATATCCCAACCCAACAAACGGTAACATATACTTCTCAGAGAACGTAAACAACTTTGTAATTTACAACTCTACTGGTAATATTGTCAAACAAAACGATACAAACCTATCAAACTTATCAAATGGGGTTTACTTCATTAAAGTGAACGAAAACACATACAAAGTTTTGCTCCAAAAGTAAGATTATGAAAAAATTATTATTAATTGGTATATTGTTACCAAATGTATTGTTTTCACAAACAAGAGTACGAGATACAATACAGAACACCAAAGAGGTTACGATAAATCGTACCATTAATAAAGAATCGACTTCAGAGTTGGTTCGACTTCAAAGAACAAACATATCATCAGTAGATGGAATTAATGCAGAGACCTTCAGAAAAACACCAGATTCTAAGGTCTCTGACGTTTTTAAGAGAGTCACAGGTATAAGTGTTGTTGATAATCGTTTTGTTGTTGTTAGAGGATTAAACGATAGATATAACTTCGCACTTCTTAATGGTTTGCCACTTCCAAGTTCTGAATCAGACAAAAAAGCTTTTTCGTTTGATATATTCCCATCTAACATGGTAGACAATCTTCTTGTTATTAAAACAGCAAGTCCTGATTTACCTTGTGAATTTGCGGGAGGTCTTATCGATATTAATACTTCTGAACCCAAAGATAAAAAAACTAATTCATTACAATTAGGAACGACTTACAATAGAATTACCACATTCAAAAACTTTACAACTTATGATGGAGGTAAGTATGATTTATTAGGGTTTGGGGTTAACGAAAGAAGTTTACCTGATCTACCAAACACAATAAATTTTTCAACACTCTCAAGAGATGATAAGTCTGAACTTGCAAAGATGATGGATTTTAATTGGGGAACAAAAATTAAAACAGCTCTACCAAACACATCAATACAGTATACTTTATCAAATAAAATTAAGTTAGAGGATAAAAACACATTTGGATATCTATTCACTTACAACTACCAAAACAATTTATCATTCAATAAAGTTACGAGAAGAGAGTTTGAAGAACAAGCAACAGGAGTTGTATTGAAAATGGAATTGAATGATTCATTATTCACACAAAACATCTTGCACTCAGGAATGTTGAATCTTTCATATAGTAAAAACCAAACAACAATCAAATTTAAAAACATTTATTCTGTCAACTCTGAGGATAAATTAAATGTTAGAAAAGGTGTTAGAGAGTTAGATAATGACCCAAGACAGTGGGAAAGATCAACTAACTTTTGGTATACTGAGAATAAATTATATACCAATCAACTACTGGGAACACATAAATACAAAAATTTGATTATAGATTGGGGATTAGGTTATAGTAATGTTAGAAGAAATATACCAAATTTAAGAAGGGTTGTTTATAGGAAGTATTCTTACTATGAAGATGATACAACGGAACAATACGTCGCTATAATTCAACAAAACGGAACAATACCAACTGCCGCTGGAAATATGTTTTGGTCAAACTCAAACGAAAATATGTATTCATCAAGATACGATTTCAAATACATAGTAAAAGAAAAACATAATATTAAATTTGGTGGGTGGAATCAAATTAGAACAAAAGAATTCACATCAAGGAACTTTGGGTTTTCACAATATAAACCAGCAGGATCATCATTCAACAGTAATTTATTATTATTACCAGAAACTGAATTATTCTCATATGAAAATATGGGATTATTAAGTAATGGACAAGGTGGATTTAAATTGGATGAAGCAACAAGTGTGGATGACAATTACGATGCAACTTCATTTCTGAATAGTCTTTATGTTTTAGGTGATTTTAAATTTGGTAAGTTAAAAACTGTTGGAGGGGTTAGGTTTGAGTCATATAAACAACAATTTCATTACATAGAGTTCGGTTCAAATTTAGATAAAACTATCGATACAACTGTTATTGATTTTTTACCATCTCTAAACTTAATTTACGACATCACCAATAAGTTTAGACTCAGAGGTAGTATAAGTCAAACGGTATCACGACCTGAGTTTAGAGAACTGGCACCATTCAACTTCTATAACTTTGTACAAGATAATATTATATCAGGTAATCCTAATTTATTAAGAACCAAAATTACAAACGCCGATTTTAGATTCGAATGGTATGCTGGAAAGGGACAGATAGTTACGTTGTCAGGTTTTTATAAAAACTTCGATAACCCTATTGAAATAATAAATAGAACAGGAACATCAGGTGCTCCTGAACTATACTTTTCTAATATAAATAATGCAAACTCTTTTGGTGGAGAATTAGAGTTTAGATTACTTTTATCAACTTTAACTAAAAGTGAAAATAAAATATTTGATAATTTAACGTTGTATTCTAATTTATCATTGATTAAGTCTATGGTTAATATGGATGAGATAATCGGTTCAGGTGGAAATAGACCACTTCAAGGGCAGTCACCTTACATTGTTAATTCAGGTTTATTTTACTCAACTGAAAATTTAAATTTTACTTTATCGTATAACGTTATTGGACCAAGAATATACATTGTTGGTAATACACAAGAACCAAGTGTGTGGGAGAATGGTAGAAACGTAATAGATTTCCAAGTATCGAAGACCATAAAAAACTTTGAAATTAAATTGAACGTGAAAGATGTGATCAGTCAAAAACTATTATACTTCCAAGACTTAAATGGTAATCACAAATATGACAATGGAGACAATAGATGGCAAGAAACAACTTTTGGACAGAGTGTAACTCTGAGTTTAAGATATAATTTTTGATATTATGATTTTTTTTTGTATACTTAATATATTACCTTTTGTCTTAACAATTATAAAAGACCGCAAAGATTATTTCGAGTGGCGTAAAAAGTATGAAACTAAACGAACTTATAACTATAGTAATTCCTTGTAAAAACGAAAAGAGAATTATAGAAAAAACATTGGATCTTTTAAATTATCAATCAGACATTTTTAAAATAAAAGTTGTTGTTTGTGATTCATCTGATGATGGTATTACAAAACCATATCTTTTAGATAGATTGGAATATGAGTCAGGAAGAGACAGATTTGATCTTCATATTATGGATGGTGGACTTCCTGCAAGAGCAAGAAACAACGGATTTAAATTGGTAACAACACCTTATGTTTTATTTATAGATGCCGATGTTTTCTTATTGGATCCTAAAATAATTAAAAGGGCATTTCTTCGAATATATAAAAATAATTTAGATTTAGTGACTGCTAAGTTCAGAAGTGATAACGGTAAATACAACTATATTTACCGTTTGTTCGATTTCCTACAGTTAGTGTCAAAATGGTCCACACCTTTTTGTTTAGGTGGATTCATGATGGTTAGATCGGAAACATTTAAAAATTTAGGAGGGTTTGATGAAGAGATAAAAGTTGCAGAAGACTACCACTTTTCAAAACAAATCAAACCAAAGAAATTTGGTAGAATAAATAACGTAGTTTTTACACCACCAAGAAGATTTGAAAACAAAGGATTAATTTACATGACTAAATTGTTCTTGGGGTCATTCTTTAACCACAAAAACAAAGACTACTTTACTAAAGATCAAAACTACTGGAAATGAAAAAGTGGAAAACCGTGATAATGAGTGATCTTCATTTAGGGGCAAGACAATCACAAACAGATAAGATATTGAAGTTCTTAGAAGAAAATGAAATGGAAACTTTAATATTAAATGGGGACATCATCGATGGGTGGGCAATCAAAAGTAACGGTAAATGGACCAATGACTGTACCAAAATAATAAGAAAGATAATCAAACTATCTGAAGGTAAAACAAAAGTGGTATATATTCGAGGAAACCACGATGACTTCTTAAAAGACTTTATCCCATTTCAACTAAACAATATTGAGATTGTTAGAATGTATAATCATATTGGAGTTGATGGAAGAAATTATTATTGTTTTCATGGTGATGTTTTAGATTTTGTTATTATGAAAGCAAGATGGTTGGCAGTTGTTGGTGGATGGTCTTATGATTTCGTTATTAAACTAAACACAATCTATAATAAAATTAGAAAGACTTTCAAATTGAAGTACCACTCATTGGCAAATGATATTAAACAATCTGTTAAGGGTGCCATTAACTTTGTTTCTGATTTTGAAACAGGAGCTAAAGGGCTTACACAAGAGAAAGGGTATGATGTCGCGGTATGTGGTCATATTCACCAACCAAAACTTGAAGTTGATTATATGAACTCAGGTGACTTTTGTGAGAACTCTACATGCCTTGTCGAAGATAAAAAAGGTAATTGGAAAATATTAGAGATATAGTTTTTTCTTAACACACATCAATTCATTTTCGATTTACATGTCCAAATAAAAGAATTATTTTTTGAAAAGAAAATAAACCAATAACAATATAAAAATGAAACAACTTGTAATTGACCCAGCTCATTCTGACTTGGGATTTAAAATCAGACACTTGATGGTGTCAAACGTAAAAGGAACATTAACAAATTATTCAGGTGGTATGTCTTATACTACTGAAGATATGAGTGACGCTCAGATTCGTTTTGAGGCTGAAGTTAACTCAATTTCAACAGGAAATGGAGACAGAGATGCACACCTTAATGGAGAAGACTTCTTCAACACGGAGAGATTCCCTAGAATGTATTTCGAATCAACTTACTTGAATCTTACTGACGGTAAAATGAAAGGTGAAATGACTATCAAAGACACAACTAAAACTATTGATTTAACTGTTGAGTATAATGGTAAATCAGTTGATCCATGGGGTAACACAAAACACGGATTTGAGATCTCAGGAACTATTAACCGTTCAGACTTTGATCTTACTTGGAATGCGGCACTTGAAACAGGTGGTGTATTGTTGAGTGATGAGGTTAAACTGAATTTGGATGTTCAGATGATGGAATTGGTTGGTGAATTAGAACCACAAACTGAAACAGCAGAATAAAATAATTCTTACACAACGTTAAATAATAGAATCCCCACTCAAAAGGTGGGGATTTTTCTATTACTAAAGTATTTATATGTAATGAAAAATCTTGTTAGATCAATCCTTAATGAAGTTTACCAAAAACAAAACAAACCTGACTTAATTAAGGAATGTACAATTGCTGCGGTAAGATTAGATAACACTGTAGTTTTAGCGAAAAATAGAGATAGAGGTTATAAGGCTAGAGTTGAGATTATTCATGAGATTGTGAACGATGTTGAAATGGTTTATTGGAGAGATATTGATACTGATTGGAGTGAGGGGATGAATGAATTTGGTATTGGTATTGTAAATTCTAGTTTGATGGTTGCTCAAGATGAGAAAGAAGGTAAAGGGGTTGAAAAAGAAAGAAAGATTGATGATAAAACTAAGGATAAGACCGAAAAAAAAAGATTTGCAGCTGATGGTGGTAAAATAAGAAAAGCTTTAACTTATAAAACTTTACCTAAAGTAATTAAATCTATAATTTCTTACAGAGGTGAAGATAAAAAAGATGTGGGACTTAAAGGAGAAACAATAGTTTCAAATAATGAAAATATTTATATTGTTGAAATGACAGCTAAACATTCTCCCATTATTAAAAAATTAAAATCAGATTCTAAAATTGTCGTAAGAACAAATCACGGAATTTATCAGAAAAGTGCTGGTTATACTCATGGTAGAAAAAGAAAATCTTCTGTTACAAGAATGGAATTGGCAAAAAAACATTTGGAGGGTGCTAAAAAAGATATAGATGTCATTGATGCGATGAAGAAGAAATACAAAAAAGATCCATTTTTGAATCCATACAGAACAAAGAACATGTATCATATGCAAACAACAGGTCAAATAATGATGAACCTTGATAAAAAACTTGTTGTTGTTAGAATGGATAATGAGATGGGAGAGTTTGTTGGTATTAAAACAAAGTTACCAAAAGATTATAAAGCAAAAATTGAAATAAGAGTAGAGGGTGAAAAAACCCATGATAAAGGAAAAAAATTACCAACGTAGTGAAAAATTTAATTAAAAGAATACTAAAAGAAGAAACAAAATCACTTTTAACTGAAGGTGGTATTCGTGACATTAAGAATCTTGCTAAAAGATATAAAATGGCTAAAATCTATTTCCATCTTGATTTAGATGGTGTTACAACTGCTTTGGCTATGAAACATTATTTAGAAAGAAATGGTATTAAAGTAGTTGATGCTGAACCAATTCAATATGGAGCAAAAGAATTCGCAGTTAAGAAACCTGATGGTGAAGGTGAGATTATGCCAGTTCTTGTGGATTTTGCACACGGTAAACCAATGTTTGTTATTCATACGGATCACCACGACACTCAAGCTGGAGTTGAGGGTGATACATCTACAAGCTTCAAGTCGGCAAGATCTAACGTTGAAACTATATCACAAAGTATATCCCCATCTGAAATATTTCCACCTGAAGACGTTGAAACAATTTCAATTATTGACTCTGCAGACTTTGCAAGACACGACATTAAACCAAGAGATGTTATCAATTACCTTTTCCAAATTGATAGAACAAAAGGGTTCAAAGAAAATAAAAGAAAAATGGGATTTGTTGCTAACAAACTATTATTAGCTTTTAAAAACAAACCTAATTTTTTAAGTGATATTGTATTAAATGCTCAACCATCATTACTTAGTATCTTGATGAACATCAAAGATCAGATACAAAAGAAAGGTTATGCAACTTTAGATAAGTTAGAACAAAATAAAGAAGCATACATTGAATCAAGAAAAAAAGAAGGTGCTGTTGAATACTCTGATGGAGTTATCAGTCAATATGGTTTTGGTTCTACGATGAAACCTGGATCTTATGATCGTTACACACCATTTGAAAATTATCCTGAAGCCGATTTCTTAGTTACGGGAATGCATTTAGGTATGGTCCAAGCATCTTGTAACCCATACAAAAAAGACAGAGCCCTTAAAGGTGTTAATTTAGGTGAAGTTAAGGATGAGGTTTTAGATAAAATGTCATCAGAGTTAGAAAGTATAAAAGTGACTTTTGGTGATCTTAAAAGAGTTGGTGAACAAGAAGCTGAGTTTGGTTCTGTTGGATTCACATTAAAAGATTTCATGGCAATTTATGGTAATGCCCCTTCATATAAAGTTGATGGTGGTAAAAGTACTTTAGATATTATTGGAAACATTTCTCAAAACTTATATCGAAAACTAAGTGATAAACAAAGAGACATGTTAGATAAAATAACTGTTAATGGTTTAGATGTAATCAAAGCAAACTCAGGTGGTCACAAATGTATTACTAATATTTCAGGAATAAGTTTCTTATTAAGAGATAGGAAGATAAGAACTAATACTGATGTTGAATCTATTCCTGCTGATTTACAACCGATTGCAACTTACGAGGGTGGAAATGACTTTGTTAAAGACATTAAAGGTAAGTTATTAAGATTTGGTAGTATCTCTGACAAACAAAAAGACGCGGCTCTTAGACAAATTAATAAAGAAGGTTCTTGGTCTACAGGTGAAGTTGAAAGACCTAAGAAAACATTTGTTGATTTAGTTAAAGAAATACAAACAGAGTTCGTATCAATCTTAAAAAATAAGATAAAAGCATCAGGAGATGAAAGATCCGAACCTGATTTAGGAATAGAACTTGAAGAACAAGTTAGACGAATTACCAAAAAACAACTATCGTCAAGAATCTAATTCTAACCCATACTCTTTAGGACCATCTCCAAAGTGTAGATGGAATCTTTATCTTGTTTGGTCTTAACTTGTTTTGACTTCAAATACTCCAAACTTTGTAGTACCTCTTCCTTCTTTGATTTAGGGTTTGAGGTAGGATTATTAACCTGAGATTTTTTAACCACAGGAAATGATTTTTTTTGAGTACCAACCTCATCACCCATAAATTCTCTAACAATCTCTAAAGACTTGTCAGGGTTCCAAGTGAACATATTTACTAAGATGTATGCGAATATCTTTTTCATACTACAAAGATAATGAAAATAATCGATATTTATAAAAGTATGAAAGATCTAATAAGAAACATATTGAAAGAAAAAACATCAATAAAGTCTAAGGAATCGATATATGAATCAGAATTGGATGAAGTAGGTAGACCAAGAATATATTCTGATGAAGAGGTTTTAGAACGTGCTTGTAAATATAAAAACGCAAGAGACTTTTCAAAAAACGATGATAAACATTATGCGGCAGCTCTCAGACGTAGAATGATGTTGAAAATACGTGGGACTTGTGGTTACAAGTCACTTGGTAATTTGTATAGTAGAATGTTATACATGTATATTTGGGAAAAAAACATCAATGCTGTTTATTTTGGTTTGACTTGTGATGAGGACAGAAGATACAATGAACATACAAAAGAAGAAAAAGAAATATTAGATGAGATGGATGTTGCACCTAATTGTAAAATTGGAAATAAATCTGGGGTTCAAAACTTCATTAAACAACACGGTAATTTTGATAGGTACTTTAATATTTCAAACGGTTATATTGATGCAGAAACAGCGGCTTTTGGTGAAATGTGTTTAATAGACCACTTCAAGACTGATCCAGAATGGGCCGGTAAAATTATTGTAGTCAACAGAACAAAAGGAGGTGAATTAGGTGGTAGATGTTTTGCAAGTGCTAGAAGAATGTTACAAGATGTTAACAAAATATTAGAAAAACAATATAATACACCTGAAGAATTAGAAAAAGGTGACCCTAAAATGTTTGCTTATTGGGCTAAAAATGCAAACACTCAGAGAGCATTGAATCAAGGTTTGAATAAAAGATTTTTCCCTGACGCACCATATTCAAAAGACGAAATATTATCTATTGCTTTTAATTATTATGATGAAAATAAATTCAAAGAAGAAAACGAAAAAGCTTACAAAAGTGCAAAAAGAAATAAAATGTTAGATATTCTTTTTCCACCTGGGTTTGTTTATGTAAATTTAGATAATGATAAAACATATAATAATTTGAAAGAAGTTAGTGACGATTTGAATGTTGATTTTTTCGATTTATTTAATGATATGAAAAGAGGTCAAGGTGAGTTAGACTATAACATAGTTTTAAAACCAAAAAATGAAATTAACGAAAATATATTAAAAAAGATCATAAAAGAAGAAACGGAAGAAATTGACCAAAAGGTTATAAATTTTTTAGTAAGAAGACACAAAGTTAATGAAGTTAATATCGATGACCGAATTAAATTTAAAGAAGTGTATTTCAAAGTAGACGATGACTATTATTTAGGTATATCAATGTTTGACAATAAAAAAAAACAAATAAAATTGATTATAGATATGTTGGAAAATAACAATGTTATCGAACCAATTAATAACTTTTCAAATGAGAACGACCCATACAGACAAAAAATTGTTAGAACCATTAAAAAGTTTTTATCTGAAATAATGTAATGAAAGAATTAATTAGACATATATTAAAGGAAGAAACTGAGGGTTCAGATTTAAATACAAAAGGAATAGATATTGCAATTAATATTCTCAAAAAATCATATCCTTACATCATTGGTTGGGAACTTTTTCAGGAGAGTTCATTTATGATATATATTAATATTATTTGCGATATTGAAAAACTTAAAAAGTTTTATAATAGTGATTTAAAACCTTATTATATTAGACATAAAGATGAAATATATAGTGAAAAATTATCATATGCACCTTCGGTTTTAGAAGCTGGTAATACTATATCGCATGATGAAAAGTACCAAGACTATAAAGAACTCAAAGATGAATTAAACGACATATATCAAATGCTTCCTGAGAGTACCATTCAAAAAGATAGATATGGTGACCCCAAAGAAATAGATCCTGACAAATTTATGTATAGATGAAAAAGTTGATTAAACATACATTAAAAGAAGACGAGGGAAATAATCTTGAACAAAGATTTAGAAACTCAATGCAAAAACTTCAATATATCTTTGAAAGTCAAGTTTCATCTCATATTGACTCTGTCGAAATAAGTGAAATTGAATTTGACCCTAAATATACTGAAATCCAAGCAAAACTTACGGTTAAATCATATTATGAAGACCATGATTTTGGTTCACTTGCTAAACACATTGATAGATTAGAAGATGAAGTTTATAAAATTCAAGGAAAATACACATTCACAGAAAACGGTGGTTTGATTAAAAGAGGTCCCGACCATGATTGGATTATGAGTTGTATACCAATTGGTATGAAATGGCAAGCTGGTGGCGAAGAATCATTTCTGTTAATTTTAGAATTTTGGATAAGACAAGAGGAATACGATGCGTAATGAGAAATTTAATTAAATTGATATTAGAAGATGAGGTTAAAAGAAAATACGAAAAACCTACACCAAAAATAGAACAACTTGTTTATAGATGGTTAAACAACTATTTTGATGGTGCAAAAATTTACCATGACAAATCGTGGGAAACAAGACATGATTTTGAATGGTGTAATCATGGAAAAGAAATAATGAAATTTATATTATTTTTTGAAGATAATAGTGATGTTTTTGACGATAGAAGAAAAACTGAAGAAAGAGATTTTGAATCAGGTTCAATTTATATTCCAAATGATATATTTAAAGATTTGATGTCTGACATTCCTGTAAGGGCCAGTTACTTAAAATACCTTTTTGAAGAATGGTTTGACGACACTTATTTAGGTGAAATTCAAAGTAAGATGGGTAGAAATGACATCTATATTTCTGAATTCAATATAGATGATAGAGATGCTCAAACTTGTGTTCCACCCATGACAAAACCTGAAGGCGTGACTGAGGAGGATATGATAGAACTTATTCTTAAAACCACACTGTTTAAAAGAGCTGGTATATTGAAAAACGAAGAAGAAAGTCCAGGGTGGATTGAAAAAACATATTTAGAAAAACTTCGTAATGTTGAATATGACAGATTAAGAGGACTATATTGATGAGAGAACTGATTAGACATATCTTAAAAGAAAATAGACTCCAACAAGAGTTGAAACAAGTTATCGAAGATAATGGTATCTTTGATGCTATTGATATGGTTGGAGGAATAAAAAACTTTAAAAAAGTATTCAAGAATGATCCTGAAGCTTCTAAAATATTGGATGGATTAACAGGAGTTGTTGATTTCGAATATCACGATGCGTTTAAAGATCCTCGATTTTTTGTATTCCCAATTGAATATGAAATAATAGGTATTGAAAAAAACACATGGGGCACGCATTCTTGGCCTTTATTGAATCTTATTTATGATGATAGTAAATTAACTTCAGCGGAAAAAAAGAAACTAATAACCATCCTTGCCACAATTCAAAATGACAATACTGTAGGAAAGATAGAAACCAACTTACCTGAAATTAAAAGTTCTGGTTATTTTGATGTTAGACAAATAAATGGTAAAAATACCGATATACATGATGTAGAATTCCCTTTTTCAAAAGAAGATGTGAAAAGAATACACAATAAACTTTATGATGAGTCTGAAAGTTTGAACGAAAGTGATAATCGTGAAACTGACAAAAATTTAAGAGCACTAAATGTATTGTTATCTTTGGTTAGTTGGGATGGACTCTGTGATATATGGGCAGAATACAATCCTGATGATAAGGAATATGAAATACGGTCTAAGACTACTGTAAGACATTTTTATAGTGATGAAATACTTGAAGAGTTAAGTTCATTAGAGGACTCAATAAAATCTATGGGAATCAAAGTGTATATCTTTGCACCTTGGTATGTGGATAGTTGTGACGATGAGGTTAAGTTCATGAACGAGAGTTCAAACAGAAGTGAAAAAGACACAAAAAAACTTTTCAGAATAACAAAAATGATAATGGAAGACCTAATACTTCCTGAATATAATCATCTTATTTGTTCTTATGAAATAACATTAAACGAAGTTTTCAATATACCTGAAGTTACAGTTTTATTTATTGGTGGTTACGGAACAAAACTTTGGCCCATGACACAAGGTATAAGACAAATGTATTTAAATGTTTTAGAGGACATTTCAAAAGAAATTGCAAACTATACAGGAGTAGTAATCGGTGTTCGTGGAGAACAAACACCAAAGTGTGATGATAAAGAAAATATTTATCTAAGAGAAAGTAAATCAGAAAACAAAGAATATAGTCCAGCAGGAAAAGAAATTACGCCAAAAGAAAAAGTTTATCATCAATCAAATCCTATTTTTAGAAATAAAATTGAAGAACAAGGTTTAAAAGTTCGTGCTGGTGAATGTTACAAAATATATGTAGGATATGGGGAAAAATGTATTCCTGCAATATTTGCAACCAACTCATCGAACAAAAGAGCTTGGTTTGATTCAACATATGACGACGATGTTTGGGAGATTGATACAACAAAAATACCAAATGTTAAATGGTTTAAAGATAGACATTTTGATTCAAGGTCAAAACATATTGTAACATTTGAAAATATACCAAGAGACGCAATCAAATTGATTTATGAAGGTTCAGGTAAAGACTCAGGACTGATGGAATCAGAAAGTAAATCAGAAGACAAAAAACTAAACTTAGTGAAAGAAATGATTTATAGTCTTTTTGATGAGGTTGAATTTATTGAAGTTGATACAAATTACGAAGGAAAACCACTTATCGAAGTCTATCATGATGTAGAGGATAACGCAGCAAACTACGATAATTGGTTTACTCATAGAATAATAGATGAAATTAAAGAAATGACAGGAGATGGTGTTGTTTTAGCTCCGTGGTGGGCTTTAGGTTGGGATTGGAAATATAAAAATCCAGACATTTTTATTAAGGTTCAAAAAATAGACTATGACGATGAAGGAAATGTTATAAACGAATCTGACGAATCAAAAAAAGAAAGAAAGTTTAATAAATTAATTCAAAATGTGGAAGATTATTTAAACTCCAACGAATATCCGAGTGTTAAAAAATTTACTGTGTATTATGATGACACACATGATGATGTTATTGTTAATATATTCTTTAATGTCCAAGACTCGATTAAATTGGGTGGAGGAATTAACTCTGTTATTAAAAGAGTTGGGAAACAAGTCATGGAAGACTTGGAGGTATTTCCTATGGACTTCAAATATTACATACATTTCGATAGAGATATAAATGAATCAGAAGAAAAACAACCAAAGTATTTGAATATAATCAAAGATCTTGTAGAACCATTCAAAGACGAGGTGGGTGTATGTGATATAAATGTTTCATATGACGATGATGATGATATGTATAGTGTTTATATTGTTATGAGTACGGAAGAAATGAATGATAAGTTTTCTTATGTTCCCATGATACAAAGTCACATTTCAAAATTGAGAATAAATGTTAGAACTACCATTAAAGATTATTTACCAATAGATAATTTGTATGTTGGGTCATATGGTAAACCAAATTGTAATTGGAACCCTTTAAATGAATCATCAATTAAAGAAAAATCTTTAGTTAAACTAATAGAAAAAGACGGACTATACGACTTTGTTGAAATGACAGGATTAGACTTCAATCAAGTTAGATCGTTAATAAAACAAATAGACAACCCCAAAGAAATATTAAAACAATACATTAGAGAATTTGTTTTAGAACATGATGGGACGAGTAATGGGGATTATGGATCTCTCTTTGCATTAAGATTACCATTGAGTAATACCAAATATGTTAATGACATAATGGTTCAAGACAGTGAACAAATTGCTGTTGAAATATGGGGATATGAAGAAGATGAATACGGTCACACCGAACAAACAGAACAATACCTAACAAGTATTAACAGCCTAACTAATGAAGAGTTACTATCAATCCTTTCTTGGATGATGGAAACAATTGAGGGGGGTTATTGGGATTAATCAAATAATTTTCTTATATTTGCCTTTATGGAAGGATATATCTATTTAGGTGAATACTATGACTTACTTGGTCGTGAGTTAGACACCACAGACAAAAAAATCGGAAAAACAATTTCTCTTACTCAAAGAGAATACCAACTTAATCGTACAAAATCTCCAATAGGATATAAGATCATCTCTGCGTATATGGTAGACGATATGGATAAGGTTGAAAAGCTTTTACATGCAATCCTTGACAGTCGAAGACTTGTTGGTGAGTGGTTTAAAGATGAGGAAGACACATTAACAGGTGAGTTTATTAACTTTATGAATATCTATGGTGCAACACCAATGGATATGAATCAAATAAAAGAAGATCAAATCACATTGAGTGGTGATGACCGACTTGTAAAGATTGCCAACTCATTTGGTAAAGATACGATGTTAATTAGAACATACAAAGGAATCGATTACGATGTTTTATTAGACACAAAAGGTATTCTACACTTCAACGGAGAGTTATTTGATACACCAAATAAATTTTACAATAGTGGCTTACTTAAGTTCTTAACAGGTAAACGTGGAAATAGTGGGACCAATCAGGTAACACAATTTAAAATTAAAGAAACGGGGGAATCTTTAAAAGAATTGTAATGAAAAAAGATTTATCAAAGGTGATAGAGAAATATGTGTATTCTCATCTATCTCACAGGGATGACATTTTAGTCCAAGTATTAAAAACACCAAAGAGGTATAATGTTCACATCATAGTGTACTTAAAACCTACAGACGGATTATGGGCAACAATAAATAAAGGTGTTGACAGACAAGATCTTATGAGAGGTCTTAGAGACTATTTGAATTTGGATTGGGATAGCTGTATGATTTTCTGTCAAACTAAAGACGTTTAGTATCATCAATATTCAGTAACTTTGTAAGTTTCATATATTTATTTATATGAATCTACAAGAACAAATATATAGAATAAAAAATGTAATCCAATTTATTTCTGAGTCTAATTATCTTACTCAACCTATGAAAATGGGAGTTGAACTTGATGAGGTTGAAACATTACAAGAATTAATGAAGATTCCTGTTACAGGTAAGTTTGACCAAGAAACTGAAGACTGCGTTAAAGAATTCCAAACTTTCACTGATATAAGAATAGATGGTATTGTTGGTCCCGAGACAAGAGAGAAATTAAATGATTTGTTAGATAACAAAATCAAAGGGTGGTTAGGATGTAAAAAAACACCATTAGAAAACAAAACACAAAAAGTTGTAGGTTTAGATCCTAACGCTCCAAAAGGAACCTCAGGAAAACAAAATATATCCTCAGATGACATCGTAGGTTCTGATTGGAGATCTTGTAAAGCTTTTAGAGCTAAAGGTGGTTTAGCTAAGTGGGGTGATAAAATCAAAATAGAAGCAAATACTTCAGGGTTTTTAATTTCATATAATGGTCCATCATCAGGGTTATCAATTGCTCATGCTATGAATGGTGGTGATACCATTCACCAATTATATAATGTTTTGATTTGCGAGATCAATCCATTCTTAGCTCAGGGTGGAATGAAACCAAATATAGATGGAATAACTTTCCAAACAGGAAAAAATGGTAAAGATTCTATGTTAAGTATATTGGTTCCTATTACTAAAGGTGATGGGGTTTGGCAGTTAGATCGTAGAGGTGGATGGAATCATGATCCAGGTGGTGGTAAAATGTCAAGAAAATGTGCCAAATTAACTAAACAAGGTAAAGAATGTATTGGGCCAGTAACTAAAGTTGCCAACGGACCTTTTGGTAAAATTACTGAATACTTTGTAACACATCAAGCATAAAGATATGAATTTAAACGAACAAATATCAAGAATACATGAGTTGATGGGATCAAACAAAAGAACCCTTAATGAAGGTAGAATTTTCATCACACCTGATGAAAAAGAAAGACTCAATGACATTATAGGTAAAACAGCTTTAGTTGTTGCAGGATCTGACATCGACCCAAATGATATGGAATATGTTGATGAAATAAATTATAAGTATGCTGATGGTAAAGATGCTGTTGTTACTTTTTATGTATCAAATGATTCACCAGGTCTTTATGGTTATTATCAAGCTCATGACTTAAAAACCCCTGACGATAACATTATTGTTATACAACAAAAACCATTCAAAAGAATGTTGACAGGTGTTGATAAAACATACAAGGATTTAACAGGTGACAGCGAAGCGGGAATAAACAGTTTAACTTCAACAATCAAACATGAATTTCTTCACGCTAAAGATCCAAATGTGAATGAATATAAAACTAAAATACCCTATAATACAAAAGATGAAAAATTATATTTTAGTAGTTGGTTTGAGTTTGAAGCAATGACGGGAGACTTCTTTGATAGTTTGGTTTCAAAGATAGAGAAAACAATTAATATCGATAGTCCTCAAGAAAAGAAAGATAAAGTGAAAGCCGTTTTAGACGACTTATTAGATTTTTATTCAGGAAAAGAAAAGAAACTTTCAAACGACACATACGACTTTATACAAGGAACTCAAAGTAGAAATATACTACAATCAATATTAAAATTTGTAGAAAGAACGGTAGATAAGATTATTGACTTAGGAATTTCTAATAACCTATTGGACAAACACAATTTCTACATTGATAAAATAAAAGAATATAATCCTGATGGATTTAAGGAATTCACCAAAGATCTTTATAAGATTATTGATGCGGTGAAAGATAGATATAAGTTATAAGTTGTAATGAATCTACGTGAACACATTAAAAAAGTATTGAAAGAAGAAACTCAGGTTCCTCCTCAAGTTCTAAGAAGACACCATCTGATTGATGAGATGTTTGAACATATTAGGGAAAGATACTCAAGACTTTTTTGTGACTACAGAAATCCTAACATTTTATTAAGTGTTCTTTATGAAAGAACTTTATCGGACTTGTATCATGCTTGGTTCTATAAAACAGTATCAGATGATGATTGGGAAGTTGCGGCAGAATACATAGAAAAATACATAATAGATAAATACGAAAAAGAAACAATTGATCTTTGGGAAGTATTTTGTAAAAAGAAAAATCCATTAAAGAAAAAAGAAGAAACTGAAGGTGTTGGTGGTTATTCAGCACCTGCATTTGAAATGAAACCTGATCACGTTCACTTCAAACACCAATATAATGAAGAAACAGAACTTACAGAGAAATGTTGGAAAGGATATACTCAAAAAGGTATGAAAACCATGTTTGGTAAGAGATATCCTAATTGTGTTAAAAAGAAAAAGTAATGAACCTACAAGAACAAATATCAAGAATGAAATCAATGATGGGACTGAATGAAGTAACAAACCCATACAAAGTTAATTGGGAAGAACCAACAAGAGAATATTTTGTTCAAGAATTAGATGAGTTATTGGGTAATGAGATGAGGTTTTCAAAAGGAGAGTTTTTTCATCCTAATAATTATGACCTAATGTATAGTTTATTTCCATATACATTTAAAACAATTGCAGAACATGCAAAAGGTGAGCCTGTAGAAAGTGATGAAGAAATTAAAGAAATCTTATTAAACAAAGAAATACAAGACTTGATGGATGATTGGGGTGAATATAGACATGTCTTAAAAAAAGACCCAAGAGCACAAGAAGAAGGTTTAAACTTTTTCAACATGGGAAATATGAAAGTATGGAAAGGAACCGAACCTGATACAGGAGAATATGTTGATAATATTGATAACACTTTTTATATGGGAAAAGTTGGTTCATTTATGGAATGGAATCCAGAATACAAAGATACAACTTCATCAGGACTTATAAAACAATTTGAAAACCCTGAAAATGAACAACAATTAAGAGGTTACAAAGGAAATATAGAACAATATCGGGAGTTTGCAAAAAAAGGCGAAGAAAGAAGTTTACCAGCACCTTTTGTGATAAAACTACCAACAAATGATAGAGAAGGAAAAGAATATATATTAATTGGCGGACACAAAAGAAGTGCAACTGCGTTACAATTAGGTGTAGAACCAATAAAAGTGTGGTTAATAGATTTAACGAAGTAATGAACCTACAAGAACAAATATTAAGAATACAAGAAATGATGGGTATGGATAATTCTCGTTTAACTTTTGACATACAAAAACTTGTGGATGATGAAATTATATTCGTTACAGAACCAGGTGATGGACAAGGAGGAATTGCAAAACCAAATTGGGAAGGGGATTGTAGTGTAATAACATTAGCCAACTTAACAGATGATGAAATAAAATTAAATCCGTGGAGATTAAAAGCAATAGAAAGACCTTTTAGTGATTGCATACCATATGTCCAAGATAGACAAAATGAATGGAGTGAAGAAAAATACCAACAAGTTATTGATTCAATAAAAATGAAAGGTGAAGAAGTTGATAATTATATAATATGAACCTACAAGAACAAATATCAAGAATAAAATCAATGATGGGTTTAATAATAGAAACCAAAGAAAATAGTTATGCTCCATGGGGAATCATTTTTGACGGTGAAAACAAAATATTAGTTGGTGATATGCACCAAACACCAATTGAATTATCGGAAAATTTAGAAAAAAAAGTCATTAGTGTCGCAAACAAATATGGTTATTATGGAGAAGGTATTGGATTAGAATACAATAAAGCCGTGACTGACTCCAAATTTTATAAAGACTTAGATCCAAAAATGTATAAAGGTAGTTGGGATGAAAAACTAATCAAATCAGGAGGTATTAAAGATAAAGACAAAAAAGTTTTTTTATATGCCTTATTTTCTAATGTGGACGAAAATCATAGATTGGAAAAGTTTATGAAACAGGTAAAAGAAGGAGAAACCATTTTTGATCTCCTTGTTAGAACAATTCCATCATGGTCTGCCGAAATGGGTCAATTTGATTTAAATAAAAAAGATCTTGAAAACTTTTTAACAGATATCAGCGAAGATGATGTAGATTTTATTAAACTATCAAAAAAAGAAGTAAATAAAGAAAATTTAGATGATTTTTTAACCAAAGGGGAAGATCTACAATGGCCAGAAAATTGGCAAGAATATCCCCACAAAGCGGGACAGGTTGCAAGAAAAGCAACAACACTGAGGGATAAATTTCTTATTAACACGGGACCAGGAGTTTATTTTGTTGGTGCGGGACACCTAAAAGACATTATCCAAATGAAAGAAGGGGAAGGATTAAAATTGATCGGTGGAGAAAAAATATGAACCTACAAGAACAAACATAAACAGATATTTATTATAAAATATTAAAAAATCATGGAAATAAATAGATTTAAACTTTTATTAGAATCAAAATTAGGAGAAGTAAAACCATTAATTTCTGAACAAGAAGAAATGAGTTATACTGTTAAAAATGATGCAACGTTTGAAAACGCAACAAGTGAGTTTAGAGATGAGTTAAAAATTTTCAAAGGAACTAAATTTGTAAAAAATGGTAAATTATTAGTAGCAAAAACTAATTATCAATTTGTTGATACTCGAACTGGAAATCCTTCAACTCAAGGAAAACCAAAATTAATAGCAGGTAATGTTACATACAATTGTGCTGAAGGTAAATTCACGGTAAATTTCTCAAAGGATAAATACTACCAACAATACGGTGGTTTAACAAAGGCTTTAGCACCATTATGTAACGCAAAAGCAACAACACCAAAAACTGACCAAGATACACCAAAGTCTAACCATGTTTGTGACACAGATAAGAAAAGTAAAATTGCTAAAGGTAAATCTTACAATTATTGTTACAACGGAGGAAAATACTACTTCAAAGGAACCGTAGGTGAGTATCAAACAAAACACCCAGATTGGACTGAAGCAGTTGGAACAGGTTTAGATGCAATTAAGAAAAAGATTTTCCCTAATATGTAAAGATCCCGAATTTAAAAGTTAATTTTTAATCCTCCACTTTAAAGTTGGAGGATTTTTTTTATACTTAAATTATGAAAGTTATAGTATTAGGAAATGGAAAATTAGGTCAAGAAATAATCAACCAAACAGGGTGGGATTATCTATCAAAAAACAAAGATAATATAAATGTATTAGACTTTGATAGTTGGTCGAATAAGTTAGATGGATATGATGTAATACTAAATTGTATTGCAAACACAAATACATATTCAGATGATCATAAGTTAATGACGGAAGTTAACTTCAAGTTTGTTTTAGATTTGGTAAGTGAATGTAATAAAAGATCAATCAAACTTATTCATATCTCAACTGATTATGTTTACGCCAACTCAAATAATAACGCAAAAGAAACTGATCAAGAGTTACCAAATAGAAATCATTACAGTGTAACAAAGTACTACGCCGATAACTACATAAAGATGTTCTCAAACAATTACCTTATTTGTAGATTGTCTCACAAACCAAAACCATTTCCATATGATTCAGCATGGACCGATGTAATGACAAATGCTGACTACACAGACGTTATCTCCTCATTGGTAATAGAACTGATCAGAAAAGGCGCAAAAGGTTTATACAACGTGGGAACGGACCAAAAAACGATACATGAATTGGCCAAACAAACAAACCCAAGTGTAAAAGAATCCCTGGCACCCACACATATCCCAAAGAATGTCACCATGGATCTAACAAAGATGAAAGAATTCCTAAACAAATAGTTTGTTAATATCGGGGGATTTCACTATCTTAGCGTTGTGAAAGACCTATCCAAATATATAGAAACGCTTCTTGAAGATACAGCTTTAGGTGCTGACTGTAGAGTATATTTTAATGGGAAAATTTATGTTGTTGATATATACCTCAAAGATATTAGATACGGTAATGACTTTGTCCAAAAACATGTTAAAGAATGGGCTTTAAGTGTGATCGATACTTACTTTTCTAAAGGAAGTATAGAATGTCTTGTTAATGTTTGTATTGATTATATATTATGAAAGATCTATCAAATTACATAGAATCCATACTTGATGGGTTAATTAGTGATGGGGCAATTAGAGGATTAAATGTGGCCAAAGATGGCAACACATATATTATTACTATAAACGCAAAAAATTTTCACTATACAAAATCAGACAAAGGTTTCATTATATTATCCGATTCAATAGCTATTAGGCGACATTTAGAGATTTATTTTCCTAATGATGATATTAAGTTCGAAATTAAACATATCTTTGTATAAATGAAAGATCTAACCAAATACATACGAACCCTTATTGATGAGGTTAAAGTCCCGTTAGAGATCCGTTTGCAAGAAGATGGGGTGTATAGAATAGATGTTAATGTAGATCTTAAAGGAAGTTGGGTATTATATAAAATTAACTATGAAAGAGATAACAAAGATGTTAGGAACATACGAGTGCAGTTAAAAAAGTATCTTCCACAATTAGAGTTCGTGGTTAAAGTAAATTATATTAACTATCCAAATGATTTCACTATGCCGATTCTACACGAGTATAAGATCAAACCAAGAGAACACTTCGATAAATTACTTAAATTAAAAGACTGTACGATCAATTAACATGACAAAGATAGATGAGGTTATTTTAAATTATTTCAAACTGATCATTCCACACGAGTATGATAGTTTAGAAGTCAGATTTACCACAAGTAAAAGAATTGTTTTCATTATCGTACACTGTAACACAGCAAAAAAGGCACATAAGTTCTTCGGAAGAAAGGGGAGGGATTTAAATATACTAAAACAATTAGAAGTAGATATGTCGGACATGTTCCCATTTGATTTTTATATTACATGTCAATTTAATGTTTAATAGAGGTTTATATTGATTAAATGGGGGAATATCTGTATCTTTAGATAAAATTAAAACTATGAAAAATCTATTATTATCACTTATCTTCGGTCTTTTGTCTTTTATGACATTCTCACAAACTCCTGTTAATGTTTATGTAATTAATCAAGGGGGATGTCCTTACGCATTAACGGACACTTATGTTTCACCAGCAGGTGCAGGAAACATGACATTAACATCTATTGATAGCATGGGGTTTCAAAATGTTCATCACTATATTATTAATGATACAGTTTATCCTATTACCCTTACTGTATGTTTATATGTAGGAGCAACACAAGCACCATTCCCACCACAAACTCCACAGTGTATTACACAAGTATTAAATTCAGGAGTGGCATTAACACTTGTCGCTGACTGTTCAATATTAGATATAAATGAAATTATACCTCTAAATAAACAAGTTGTGAAAGTAGTAGATCTTATGGGAAGAGAAACAAGTATTGTATCTAAACAACCATTGATCTATGTGTATAGTGATGGATCAAAAGAGATAAGGTATATTAACGAGTAATAATTAAATTATAAAGTAATTGATCCTCTGTCATTTAAAGATGGGGGATTTTTTATTATAAGAGTATACGATCAATTCATTCGGTTCATAGTCCTCCACTACGTTACACTCCGTTTCAGAATTCACCTCATAAATTTATCCTACACTCTTAACGAGAGTAATTATTACCGTCGTATTAAAGACGAGAGTAATCTTTACCTTTGTATTAAGGATATGTCCCATTATTTACCACATATCTTATACAGTATTGTAATGGTCATTACAGTAATGTATATTACGTTAACATGATGAGGTTCTCATGTATAGAAAACTAAATAATCTATACATAACAATTCCCCCCATCTAATATGGGGACCCCCATTTATGAGTAGACAATCTAAGTAGACGATTAGTGATCAGGTGAGTAAACCTTTCAGATAAGTGTACCACTTTTTACCACAGAGGTTTATTAGTAGATCATTTAGTAATGTAGATGAGGTTCATATATAAATATAACCTTCGGTTAATCCTATTAGAATGAAAGAATAGTACATGGTTTACATGTCATAAAGTAGTGTCTATTATTAGGGGGTCAGGATCTAAGATGGTCCCTAAAGGGTCGTTGAAGTAATCATTTAATATGTCATTAAGTCATACTCTAACGTCCTAAAGGACTGTCCACGGCAATTGTTCTTTAACACTACATTTTTCGCTGGAAAACTTAAGTACTCAAAAAAGTGGTCTTCTTGCTATCACTAGAGGGGATTTTTTCACTCTCAGTATAGCAACAGGACCAATTACGGTGGGAGAAAGTGGGTAGAACACTATGGGGAAAAAGTGGTAAAAGGTGGTGAGGGGATTGTGTGGTGAAGCGAACGAGACTGACATTTTGACAAAATCAAGTTTTTTAACATATTTATTTATTAACAATTCCCCCTTATGATACAATTAATTAACAATTTCGAAACAACACTATCAGAAAATAATGGTTCCTTAATGGTCAATTATAAACATGACATACTGACAGGGTACTGTGAGTACAGAATTGTGGAGGTGAATAACAGATTCAAACAAAGAGCATGGGTTCTTATCAACACAGACATGGGGGACATCATAGAGTATATCCATTCAAACTCCCCACTTAGTGATGATGATCTAATGAAGGTCGATAAGTTAATTAGAGATCATTCCCTATCTAAGGTTCAAGATCTTCATCGGTAATTACATTACCACGAAACCATTTAGATAACTTAGACTTGGGGAAGTATTTCATTAGAAAGATTCCAAGTAGAACCATAAAGATCATTACACATGTTAGTGTGATAACTAATACTCCAAGTATAAACATTAGATTAAACATAGCGTCTACCTTCTATGGTTGACACTAAAGGTTCACAAGGAACAGGACGACTAATCATCATAGAGATCCCCACACTGAATAGGGGAAGGAACATAAGTATACAAAGATTTTTCATAGTAGTATAAAGATACGAATAACTTTTCAGGTTGACAACAGCAGTCCCCACAAAAAGATGGGGGATCCTTATATAAAAATATAAGGCAGGCTGGAGTCTACTCGGTCCCCCCCGATTAAAAAGGTTACACCACAAAGGTACATAAAAAAATTGACACTACCAAACATCCCCCATATAATAATCAACTTAGTTATCAACTGACGACGTGTCATGTTAATAACTTATGGGGGACTGTACGATCCTCCCCTCATCTTGGCATGGGGGTCCTCCCTATAAATGACCCCCTCCCCCCCTCCGTATCCCCCCCATATATGACATTTTGACACCCCAGAAGGGGGCTC